>Ga0073932_1000236_pt1 | contig 145635 bp, 101 predicted proteins | sample DewCreD2012metaG_FD_76967 | JGI IMG/M metagenome (GOLD analysis project Ga0073932, IMG submission 76967) | Hot spring sediment bacterial and archeal communities from British Columbia, Canada, to study Microbial Dark Matter (Phase II) - Dewar... ...
CACACCTTTTCATCCTTCTCCTCCTCACATCCTTAAAAGAAACAAACCCCCTCCCTATGCAGTTCAGACGCTCAGCGGGCCAAAAAGATCCCATCGAAGGGGGCCAGATAAGCGTAGATGGAGCCGGATCAACCCAGATCCAACCAGATTGTGATAAGATTTTCCTGTCTTTCATCTGTGTTCATCAGAGTTTGCATTCTTACATGGGAGATACCGCAATGCCGCAAGCCACGTTCACCTTTCCAGCCGGTTTTTTATGGGGTACGGCCACGTCCTCGCACCAGGTTGAGGGCAGCAACACCAACAATAACTGGTATTTTTGGGAGAACCAGCCGGGGCGCATCCTGAACAATCATCGCTCCGGCGCAGCCTGTGACTGGTGGCGCGGGCGCTGGCGCGATGATTTCGACCGTGCCCGCGAGACTTCCCAAAACGCTCACCGCCTGTCGCTGGAGTGGAGCCGCATCCAGCCAGCCCCCGACCGCTGGAACGAGGATGCCCTTGACGTTTACCGCGAAATGCTGCGCGGGCTGTATCACCGCGGCATGACCCCTGTGGTGACGTTGCACCATTTCTCAGACCCGCTGTGGCTGTACGAACAGGGCGGTTGGGAACACCCCGATGCGCCCGCTCGCTTTGAAGCTTACGTGCGCAAAGCCGTCGAAGCCCTGCGCGAGTTTACCACGTATTGGGTGACCATTAACGAGCCAAACGTCTACATTTATAACGGCTATTTAGGCCGCGGCGAGTTCCCCCCCGGCAAGAACGACCGGGGCGCGGCCTTTCGGGTGATGGTCAATATGGTGCGCGGCCATGCTCTGGCTTATCGGGCGATTAAAGCCATCCAAAAAGAGAGCCGCGTGGGTCTGGCAATGCATTACCGGGGCTTCGAGCCGGCCCATCCGGGGCTGGCCGTGGACCGCTGGGTGGCTGATGGGCTGACGCGCAATTTTAACGCGGCTTTCCTCGATGCCCTGCGCGATGGCCGCCTGCGCTTTATCCTGGGCGGAGCGCGCATTCCAGAGGCGGTTGGCACGCAGGATTTTGTGGGCCTCAATTATTACACCACCGACCGGGTGGCGTTTAATCTGCTTAACCCTATGGAACTGTTCAGCAAGCGCACGCCCCCGCCCGGCGCGCCCCTTTCAGACGGTGAATTTATTGCCCATGTGCCCGCTGGCATGGGCCGAATGATCGCCTGGGCGAAAAACCGCTACGGGCTTCCGATGATTATCACCGAAAACGGCGTAAACGATGCCAATGACCGCCTGCGCCCGCGCTATCTGGTCGAACATCTTCACCAGGTCTGGCGAGCCATCCAGTGGAACTGGCCGGTGAAGGGCTATTTTCACTGGTCACTGGTGGATAACTTTGAGTGGGAACGCGGTTGGACGCAGCGCTTCGGACTGTGGGGGCTGGATGTTGACACCCAGGCGCGCATCCGCCGCCCCAGCGTGGACCTGTACGCCGCCATTTGCAAAGAAAACGCCATTTCTTCTGAAACGGTGGCGCGCTATGCTCCCGACGCGTTGGAAAAGCTCTTCCCAGGATAGCCCGCCCGATTTAATGCGTTTTTCCTTTTCTCAGAGGGGCAAACGGGTTATAAACAGAACGACTGCGTAGAAGTCGCCAGGTGGAACTTTCCGCGGGCGTCAGCGTCTATACAACAAAGCCTGAATGCAACCTGTTTGGAGAACTATGAAATCCATCCGCAAATTCTTTCCTCTCCTGCTGGTCCTGGCGCTGGTGCAGGCGGCCTGTAATTTTCCCGCCAGTGTCATCACCGGCGGCTCGCCAACGCCCGTTCCACTGGTAACGTTCACCTCTGCCGCGCCGCTGCCCGAACCGACGGCCACCAACACCCTGCCGCCGGTGGTGACGGCCACCTCGCCCGCACAGCCTACCGCCACGCAGGCCGCACCGGCCTCTCAACCGACGCCCACCGCCACCACAGCCGCCGCGGCGCCCACCGCCACCCGCGCTTCGGTAACGGGCGGCGTGAACTGCACTCTGGCGGCCTCTTTTGTCGCGGATGTGACCATCCCCGATGACAGCACCATTGCCGCCGGGCAGTCGTTTGTGAAGACCTGGCGGGTGCGCAATGATGGAACCTGCCCCTGGGGCCCTACCCATGCCGTGCGCGCCCTGGCCTTCGTGAGCGGCACGAAGATGGGCGCGCCCGACCAGGTGGCTCTCACCGGCGAGGTTGAGCCGGGTAAATCGGTTGATCTTTCCGTCACCTTCACCGCTCCCACGACCAATGGAGTCTATACCAGCGAGTGGAAGCTGCGCCTCGACAACGGCCAGTACCTGGGCCTGGGCGCTAACAAGGCCGGGGCGCTCTACGTGCGCATCCGGGTCGGCAGTGCCGCTTCTTCCTCCACCACGCGCATCCAATTCGCTTCCGGCGCAACCGCCGCAGCCGTCTCTGGTGACTTGAAAGCCAATGAGAGCAAGGGCTATGTATTGACTGCGATGCGCGACCAGGTGTTGATCGCCGCCGTAACCTCGGCAGATAGTTCCGTCAAGGTGAAGATCACTGCCGCCGATGGCCGCACCCTGGCGAATCCCAACGCCAGCAGTGCCGTGGTCGCCCTGCCCTCTAACCAGGATTACACTGTGTGGGTGATGGCCGGCGACAAGGCCGCCAGCTTCAACCTCAACATCACCATCCCCAGCCGCATCCAGTTCGACCGGGGAGCCGTCTCAGATACAGTCAGCGGCAAGATCAGCGGGCGCGGTACGGTTTCTTACGTGCTGTGGGCCGCCGCCGGGCAGACCATGACAGTAAAAGTCAGCGCCGATCATCTGGCCTTGCACATCTATGGCCTGAAAGACGGCCAGGTGTTGGTCAAGGCCGACAGCGGGGCGAAAGAATGGTCCGGCAAGCTCCCTGCCAGCCAGGATTACATCGTCGCCGTCGTCCCCTCAGTAGACAGCGCCAGTTTTACGCTGGAAGTGACGATTAAATAGTCGTTTTTCCTTAGGACAGCCTTCAGCGGTCAGCAGCCAGCTTGTTAAAGCGGCTTGCTGACCGCTGTTTGCTTAGAGAAGCCCCTTTTGCAGTGCTACCGAAACTGCCGCGGCGCGCGAATCAACGCCGAGCTTGTTGTAAATGCTGTCTAAATGGGCTTTGACGGTGCGCTCAGAGATGCCCAGCCGCAGGGCCACTTCTTTACTACGCTCGCCGCGCGCCACAGCGGCGAGAATTTCACGCTCGCGTTCGCTGAGCAGAGGGGCGGGGGCCGCCGGGGCCGGGCGCGGGGCGTTCGCGGGGGTGTAGTTAAGTATGCGTTCCAAAATTTCGGGCTTCAGCAGAGTCTGGCCCTGGGCGGCGGCGCGGATGGTGTTGAACAGCGTCTCGCGGTCGGTGTCTTTGAGCAGGTAGCCCTTGGCGCCGGCACGCAGCCCGCGTATCATCAGTTCATCTTCGTTAAATGTGGTCAGGATCACCACGGCGGTGTCTGGCTGTTGGTCACGCAGGCGCTCGATGGCCGTCAGGCCGTCCATGCCGGGCATGCGCAGATCCATGAGGATTACATCGGGGTGCAGTTCGGCGGCCAGGCGCACGGCCTCGGCCCCATCGGCGGCTTCGCCCGTCAGTTCCAGGTCGGGGGCAGTTTCCAAGATCAGGCGCAGGCCCTGGCGGATAATCAGGTGGTCATCGGCGACCAGCACGCGGATCGTTTGGGTCATGGGGTATACCTTGCCGGTTGTGGAGATTCGCGGTAGGGCAGTGATACCGCTACGACCGTGCCCTGGCCAGGAGTGGATCGGACATGAAACTCGCCGCCCGCCAGCAGGGCGCGCTCACGGATGCCCAGCAGGCCGTAATGGCCTGGCCGGGGGGCGGCCAGCGGGTCGAAGCCAGCCCCATCATCGCGCACGGTGAGCGTCAGGCCGGTGGGGCCGCTTTTCAACGTGACTTGCACTTGGGTAGCCCTGGCGTGGCGGGCGACGTTAGTAAGCGCCTCGGCCAACGTGCGCTGCACCGGCTCGCGCAGGGGCGGGGGAACGGGCGTTGGCAGGTCCAGGTCCAGCGTGCAGGGCAGGCCGGTAGCGGTAGAAAAGCGCTCGGCTTCCTGGCGCAGCGCCGTTTCCAGGTCGTCCTGGGCCCGGCGCAGGTCGTCAATGGCCCGGCGCGAGTCGGCCAGTGCGGCGCGGGCCTGGAGCATGGCATCCGCGATGATAGCGCGGGCGCGCTCGGTGCGCCCGGCCGTCAGGTGAGCCTGAGCGGCTTCCAACTGCAAGATCAACCCGGCCAACCCCTGTGAGAGCGTGTCGTGCAGTTCGCGGGCCAGGCGTTGGCGCTCGTTGCTGAGGGTCAGCGCCGCCACAGTTCCAGCGTGTTCGGCCAGAGCGCGGTTGGCCGCTTCCAGTTCGGCGGCCATCTGCTGGGCGTGGATGCGCTGGCGGGCCTGCCGGTTATAGAGGGTAACGTACAGTACCACAAAGATCAGCGCGGGGGCTGTTCCCAACAGCCACCAACCCAAACCCTGCCAGCCCGACAGCACGCCGTAGCTGAGGAACGACAGACCCACCAGCAGGCCGGTTGCCAAGAAGCGCAGGCGCGTCTGACGCAGCATCCCCACCGCCAGGCCGATCAGTCCCATAAAAGGCCCAAACGTCAGCAGGATATGCCGCCCTAACAGGGCGGCGGCAGAGGCCAGCAGCCCCTGGACGGCCAGGTAAGGAAGCACACGGGTGGGGTTCTCTCCCAAAGGGAGCGAAGCCCAATACAGGCCGATGTGCAGAAGCATCACCAGGGCGAAGGGAACGGCGTGGGCCAGCTCGCGCAGAGCCGGCGTAACGTAGATCACCCAGGCGGCCATCCCCGCCAGCAGCAGGCTGACGAAGATGAAAAAATACAGTTCCATCCGATCGGCGGGCGGCGCGTTGGAGTCTGTAGAAGAAAGGGGCGCTTGGTTGTTCATTGCTTTGATTCTAGCGCGTATGGGCACATTTTTCTAATCGCTATTTTGGACAATGTCCAAACGGACAATACCGGTGCGGCCAAACGCTCGTTGTGCATGCTCCCTCAACCGGATATGGTTAATGCGCGAAAGGAGTGATGAGAACGATGAACTCAACAGCCATTGAAGTGATTGAGCTGCACAAAACCTATGGCGGCGCGGTGCGCGCTGTAGACGGGGTCAGCTTTACAGTGCGGTCCGGCGAGATTTTCAGCCTGCTGGGCCCGAACGGAGCTGGCAAAACCACCACCATCGCCATGCTGGCCTGCCTGCTGCGCCCCACTGGCGGCGACGCGCGCGTGTATGGGCGCTCCATCCGCACCGACCCAATGGGCGTGAAGGCGCTTTTGGGAGTTGTGCCGCAGGATATTGCCCTGTACGAAGACCTGAGCGCGCGCGAAAACCTGCTCTTCTGGGGGCAGATGCAGGACCTGACCGGCACGGCCCTGCGTAAGCGGGTAGACGAAGTGTTAGAGGTGATCGGCCTGCGTGAGCGCCAGCATGAGCGGGTGGAACGTTATTCGGGCGGCATGAAGCGGCGAGTGAACATTGGTGCGGCCCTGCTGCACCGCCCCAAAGTGATCTACATGGATGAACCAACGGTGGGCATCGACCCCCAGAGCCGCCGCAGCATCTTAGATGGCGTGGCCGCGCTGCGCGACCAGGGCGTGACGGTGCTGTATACCACTCATTACATGGAAGAGGCCGAGGAACTTTCGGACCACATTGGCATTATAGATCACGGCAAAGTGGTCGCCTGCGGAACGCGCGCCGAACTGGTGCGTGCGGTGGGTGAGGCCGACCGCATTCACGTGACGGCTCAGGGCGAGCTTGCGCCCGTGTTAGAGAACTGGCGGACCATCCCTGGCGTGCGCCAGGTGAGCGCCGCGGATGGCGTGGCTACCCTGCTGGTGGACGACTCGAACCGCGCCCTGCCGCGCCTGTTAGAAGCCGCCGCAGCCAGCGGCGTGCGCGTGTCAGCGCTGGAGATCCAGGAACCCAACCTGGAAGCCGTGTTCCTGCACTTTACCGGGAGAGCCTTGAGGGATTAAGATGAAAACCATAGCGATTGCCCTGAAGGATTTAACCCGTTCCTTTCGCAGCGCCTTCGCCCTGATTTTTATGTTCGGGGTTCCGCTGCTGGTAGCCGGCATGTTTGCTCTCATGTTCGGTAGCCAGGCCGGCCAGGGCGCGGAGGATGTGACGCTCCCGGCCGCCCGGACGGTGATCTACAACCCCGGTGCGCCCGGCGGCCTGGGCGAACAGTTGGCGAAGATGCTGCAAGACCCGGCGTTGGCGGGCGTTATCGAAACCAGTTTGGCAGCAGACGAAGCTGCCGCCCGTCAGGCGGTGGATGAACAAACCGCCGACGCGGCGGTGATCCTGCCGGTGAACCTGGAGACAGGCGCGGCAGAGGTGACGATCTACCACGCCGCCGCACCCTCCGCGGGGGCCGAGGTGGTGAAGGCCGTGGTTGGACAGATGGTGGATCAGATGGCAGGCGGTTTCATTGCCGCGCGGCTGGCCGGAACCTCCGCCGCCGCGCAGCAGTACGCCGCGGAGACGGCCCTGATGAGCGGTACAGCCCTGGTGGAGATGCGTGCGCCGGGCCGCACCGATACAAACCGCCCGACGATGGCTGGCCTGGTCGCTCCCATCCTGGGAGGAATGATGATTTTCTTCGCCTTCTTTACCGGCGGAAATTCCTCCCTGACGCTGCTACATGAGGCCGAGAGTGGCGCTCTGGCCCGCCTCTTTACCACCCCTACGCGCCGTGCTTCAATCCTGGGCGGCAAGTTCTTGGCGGTCGGGCTGACGGTGTTGGTGCAGGTGACGGTCTTACTGCTGGTGGGCGCGGCCCTGTTTGGCATCCGCTGGGGCGGCCTGGGGCCGGTAGTCATGGCCGCGCTGGGCATTGTGGCCTGCGCCGCCGCTTTTGGCCTCTTCCTCACATCGCTGATGCGCTCCACGCGCCAGGGCGGGGTGGTGTTTGGCGGGTTGATGACCGTCACCGGGATGCTGGGGATGGTCACAATCTTCACCGGCGGGGGCGGTGGGGCAGTAGAGACGGTGGCGCTGTTGACGCCGCAGGGCTGGGCCGTGCGCGGGTTGACGCTGGCAATGAACGGCGCAGACCTCGCCGCCGCCGCCCTGAATCTGGGGGCTGTGTTGGTGTTGAGCGCCGCCTTTTTTGGAATGGGTGTCTGGCGGCTGCAGAGCCGCTTCGCGGGAGAGTCAAGCTCATGAACCACATTCTGGCAATTACGTTGAAAGACCTGCACGAAGTCTTGCGCGATAAGATGACCTTTATCTTCTTACTGGCAATGCCCATCCTCTTTACGCTGATGTTTGGGCTGGCCTTTGGACGCGCGCCCGGCCAGAGCGCCCCCCTGAAAGTGGGTTGGATTGACCAGGACGGGGGCGAAGCCGCTCAGGCGCTGGCGTACCGGCTGGAACAGGATGCCAGGATCCGCCTGGAGCCTTACGCGGGCAGTGCGGCAGACCTGGAAACCGCCGTCCGCGATGGCAAGCTGGCCGCGGGCGTGATCGTTCCGGCAGGGTACAGCGCCGGGCTGGCCGCTGGGCAGCCGCGGACGATCGCCCTCTACGCCGCGCCGGCCAACCCGGCCAACCTGGCTGTTCAGTCAGCGGCGCGGCGTGTGGCCGGCGCGGCCGCGGCGGCGCGCATTGCAGTGGCCGCCGGGCAGAGCTATGCCCCTGCCTTCGCGCAGGCTCTGGCCGCCTGGCAGGAACCACCTCTGCGCCTGAGCGCCGCCGTCCGGCCCGCTGCGCCGGTCTTTTCCTTCTCACAGACCGCCCCGGCCATGATGATTCAGTTCGCGCTGGCGGGGATCATCACCGCCGCGCAGATGATGGTGCAGGAACGCAAGGCCCGCTGTATGCAGCGCCTGTTGACCACGCGCGCCGCCCGTGCTGAAATTCTACTGGGGCATTTCCTCGCGATTTTTACGATGATCTTCGCCCAGTTTATCCTGCTGGTGGCTTTTGGACAGGCCATCCTCAAGCTCGATTACCTGCGCCTGCCTTTAGCGACCCTGGCGATGATGCTGAGTGCGGCGCTGTTCACGGCGGCAGTGGGCTTGTTGGTCGGTTCGCTGGCCCAAACCGAAGACCAGGCCGTGATCTTCGCCCTGGTGCCTATGTTTGTGCTAAGCGCCCTGGGGGGCGCGTGGCTGCCGCTGGAGATGACCAGTGCGGGCTTCCGCACCGTAGGGCAGCTCACGCCGGTAGGGCTGGCGCTGGACGGCTTCAAGAATATCTTGGCGCGCGCTCTGCCCCCCCAGGCGGTGATCGTCCCAGCCCTGGCGCTGCTGGCCTACGCGGGAGCGGCCTTTGCGCTGGCAGTGTGGAAGTTCAAATACGAATGACGGCGCTTACGCGCACACCACCTGCATGGCGACCTCGGCCCAGGCAAACAGGCGGTGCGGGTCGTAGCGCACAGTGCTGATATCTTTGAGGATGATCTCCAGTGGGCAGTTGTAACGCGCGCAGATCTCGCGGGTAGCGGTGAGGTCTGCGCGCACGGCTTCGCAGTCGAAGGTGTCATAGGCGAGCATGGCCGGGTTGGGCTTGCGCGAAAAGACAAAATCGCCATGGATGGCCGCCGCCCCGCGCTCTTGGTTCACCCAGGGACTCATCGACACTTTGCGCACGTTGGGGATTTTGCGCACCTGGGCCATCTTGCCGTCTAGCGGGTCGCAGCAGCCGTAGTAGACCAGCCCAAAGCGCTCACAGATGCGCGACGCATAGTTCACCTCGTATTCTTCGAACATGCGCGGCGATACGCTGGAGAACATCTGCGCCAGGCCAAACATCCACATATCTTTCGTGCGCGGTTTGGCCGGGTCGTAGCCGGGGGCGGGCAGTTCATCGGTGTACGCGCCCGTGCAGTGGATTAAGCTTTGGGGTCCGCACAGCAGGCCTTGCTCTTCTAGCTGGTCGAGCATTTTCAGGTAGCCCTCGGTCATGCGTCCCACCAGGGCGTGCATCAGGTCGGGCTTATCCACCAGGGCATAGAGGGCATTTTCAACGCCCATCCACGTGCTGATGGGATCCCACAGCGACAGGTAAGGGTCTGCGCCCCAGGCGCGCACTTCCAGCAGGCCGTCAAAGACCTCGTGGGCGACTTCCAGGCGGCGGGCGGTTTCGGCGGCGTCGTGGCTGATGCGCGGCGTTTTGATCTTGCGCAGATCGGCCATCGTCTCGAACTGATTAAGATAGTAGTGGCCCACCACGTCGTTGGTGGCGTCGGTCACGGCGATATTCTCGCGAACCTTAATCCCAAACCCGGTGTTTTTAATCGCCATCGGCACGCGGATGAATGGTTCGACGACCATATCTACGGGAAAATAACGCCACTGGAAAAGCGTGCGGCGCAGGTATTCTTCGTAGTGGCGTGCCTCAGCCGTCTTACAGCGCAGGCGCAGTTCATCGCCGATCTCCATTTCGTTCCAGCACACCTGATCAATCATCACCATGGGGCGCTCAGGCTTGAGGGCGTTGAGTTTGCGCCACAGCCGGCGCTTCTCTTCTTGAATAGGCAAGGCCGCGATTTCGGCCACGCGCTCGGCCAGTTCGCGCAAGATTTGCCTGTCGGATGGGCGGATCATAGATGATTCCTCCAGAGAATAGTTGCAATTTACATGATTCCCAGCTCAAAACCTTGAGATTCGTTGCAATTGTGTAACAATCACCGCCAAAAGGGATTATAATCATTCTATCATTAGAACGCCTTGTTCCCAAGGATTTTCATCGCTTCCCGCCTGGATTGAAATTCATAGGTGGGCCTTCGCTGGATAGTTCGGTAGGGCTGGGTCGCTATCAAGAAAAGATATGTATGCGGCTGATACGCGTTATGCTGGTTGAATGTGAAGCTCTGGTCGCTCTGCGCCAGATGATGGACCTGGCCGCTCAGGGGTTCGTTTTGTGCGGCTGGGTATCCAGCGGCGAAGAAGCGGTACAGTTGGCGCGCGAGAAGCAGCCCGACGTGGCCCTGATGGACGTGCGTCTGACCGGACAGATGGATGGAATCGAGGCGCTGCGTCAGATTCGTGCCTTCTCGAACATGCCGGTGATGATTGTAGCCAGCTGTGATGATGACGAACTGCGCCAGCGAGTGCTGGCGCTGCGCCCCAGTGCCTATCTGGTCAAGCCGGTGGAGGGCTACGCACTGGCCGCGGCGATACGCGCGCTGCTGAATGGGCAAATCACTCACGATCCGCCTGCGCCCTGACGGTTCTTATGTTCTGGCTGTATGCGCTTTTCCTTTTCCTGCTGGCTTCTAGCGCGGCGGTTTCGATCTTCCTACTCGCGCGGTTGTGGCGTTTGCGCGCGCAGCCCGGCACGTGGGGGTTGTTCGTTTCTACCCTCGCCGTGGCGGTATGGGCTTTCTTTTATATTCTCGAAATTGTCCTGCCCGAACCCCCTCAGAAAGTTCTTGCCGCGCAGATGCAGTTTTTAGGCATTACGCCTATCCCGGTAGGGATTTTCTGGTTCGCCTTTCACTACACCGGCGCAGGGCGGCGGCTGCCGCGCTATGCGCTCCCGCTGTTGGCGCTGATCCCAGCGCTGACGCTCCTGCTGGTATTCACCTTCCCTTCCCACGCGGTTTTCTGGCGCAGTGCGGTGCTGGCGGGTGGGCGTGCATTTGCGCCGCTGGAGATTGACCACGGCTGGTTTTTTGGCCTGTTTGTGGCCTATGCTTACATCTTGTTGACCATTAGCCTGGTCCTGACGGCGTGGATGGCGCTGACCAGCCCTGGGCTGTACCGCGCGCAGGCGCTCTGGATGATGGTGGCGCTGCTGGCTCCCTGGGCCGGCAATGCCCTGTACGTCTCTGGGCTGGTTCAGGTGGTGGATGTTACGCCGCTGATGTTTACGATCACCAACCTGGGGCTTCTGGCGGCGCTGACGCGCTATGGTCTGCTGGCGGTCCTGCCGGTGGCATACCCGACGGTCTTGCAGGCCATGCAAGACGGCGTGATCGTGCTGGATGGGCAGGGTCGTATTGTGGAGATTAACCGCGCCGCGGCCCAAATTTTGCGCCCCGGCCCGGCTTATCTGGGCCAGCAGGTGAGCTACGCGCTGCCTATCCTGGCGGAATGGCTGGCCGGGCTAAATCTCGATGCACCGGATGAAAAGGAAGTCAGCCTCGTTGCCAATGGCCAGACGCGCTATTACAGCTTGCGTGCCGCCCCGGCTCGCAGTTCCCTCCATATTGTGACCGGGCGGGTGGTCATTATCCGCGACATCACCGAACAAAAACGGGCCCTCCGCCGCCTGCTGCTCCAGGCCACAGCCATGGAAGCCGCCAGCAATGCTATTGTTATCACCGACGCGCGCGGTCTGATCCAGTGGGTCAACCCGGCTTTTACCCGCCTGACGGGCTACAGCGCCGCGGAGGCGTTGGGACAGTCGGTGCGGCTGTTGAGATCAGGTGCCCATCCAGAGGAATATTATCAACGTATGTGGGAGACGATCACCGCCGGCCAGGTCTGGCACGGTGTGATCACCAACCGGCGTAAAGACGGCAGTCTGTACGATGAAGAAATGAGCATCACCCCGATTTTGGATGAGGCCGGCCGCCCAGAGTATTATGTTGCCATCAAGCAGGACGTGACCGACCGGCGCGCCGCGGAAGACCAGCTCAAGGCCGCTCACCGCGAAGCCCTGGAGGCCAGCCGCCTCAAGTCCCAACTCCTGGCGAATGTCTCGCACGAACTGCGTACCCCATTGGGGACGGTCATCGGTTACGTAGAGATGCTCAAGGCCGGTTATTACGGCGAGCTGACCAACGAACAGCGCGGCATTTTAGATGAAATTGCAACCAATTCGAACCAGTTGCTGGAGTTTGTGAACAACCTGCTCAGCCAGGCCCAGGTGGAGACCGGCAAAGTGATTCTGCACAACCAGTTGTTTACGCCCACCGCGCTGATTGACGCCGCCCGCCACACCAGCCTGTCTGCCGCGCGGCGCAGGGGCCTGACCCTGGAGACGGAAGTAGACCCCAACCTTCCTGCCACCCTCACCGGCGACCCGTTCTGGCTTCAGCAGATGATCCAAAACCTGGTGAACAATGCCATTAAGTTTACCGAACAGGGAATGGTTAAAATTCGCTGCTACCAGGCCAGCTCCCAGGAATGGGCCATTGAAGTAAGCGATACGGGCATGGGCATTCCCTCAGAGGCGCAGGACCGCATCTTTGAGCCGTTCACCCAGGCCAATGGTTCTGTCACGCGCCGGCACGGCGGCACGGGATTGGGGCTTTCGATTGTGCGCGAACTGGTGCGCCTGATGGGCGGGTCTATCCGCCTGCAAAGCACCGTCGGCCAGGGCAGCTCCTTTACCATCCTCCTGCCCATTCTTCCCGCAGCAGAGGAAGAGTAGATGACATGAATTTATTATAATTGGGTATCTTTTTCTCATCACGAGGATGCATCCATGGACCGAACTGCTTTTGAAGCTCGACTGCGCAGCCTGCAAGACCAGTACGAGGCGCTCATCCAGCGTAAAAATGAGATTGACCCTACTTGGTCGAATGGCCTGTTGGACCGCTACCGCTACCCGATCCTGACCGCCGCGCATACGCCGCTCTTCTGGCGTTATGACCTGAACCCAGAGACCAACCCTTACCTGATGGAACGGATGGGCATTAACGCCACCTTCAACGCCGGGGCGATGGAATTTGGGGGCAAGATCGTGTTGGTTGTGCGCGTGGAAGGCTATGACCGTAAGTCCTTCTTCGCAGTGGCCGAGAGTGACAACGGCATTGATCACTTCCGTTTTTGGGACTATCCCATTATCATGCCTGAAACGGACGATCCCGATACCAATGTCTACGATATGCGCCTGACACAGCACGAAGACGGCTGGATTTATGGCGTGTTCTGTACTGAGCGCAAAGACCCCAACGCCCCTCCAGGCGACCTTTCGAGCGCCATCGCACAGGCAGGTATTGCGCGCACGCGCGATCTGGTCCACTGGGAGCGCCTGCCAGATTTGAAATCGCGCTCGCCGCAGCAGCGCAACGTGGTTCTGCACCCAGAATTTGTGGATGGGCAGTATGCTTTTTACACTCGCCCGCAGGACGATTTTATCTCTGCGGGTTCGGGTGGCGGCATCGGTTGGGCGCTCTCGAAACATATCAACCCCGCCGTGGTCGAGGAAGAAATCATCATGGACCAGCGCGCCTATCACACCATCAAAGAGGTAAAAAATGGGCAGGGGCCGCACCCCATCAAAACGCCCCAGGGCTGGCTGCACGTGGCCCACGGCGTGCGCAATACCGCCGCCGGGTTGCGCTACGTCCTCTATGCCTTCCTCAGTGACCTGCGCGAACCCTGGAAGGTGACGCACCGGCCCGCCGGTTACCTGCTGGCCCCAGAAGGCGAGGAACGGGTGGGAGATGTATCGAACGTGCTGTTTTGCAACGGCATGGTGGCTCGCCCCAATGGGGATTTATATATCTACTACGCCTCATCCGATTCGCGCATGCACGTAGCGACCACCACCATTGACAAAATGCTGGATTACGTGATGAACACCCCCGAAGATACATTCCGTTCCGCTGGCAGCGTACAGCAGCGCGTGGCGTTGATTAAGCGCAACCTGGAATACCTCGGTAAGAAGTAAACTGCTTTCTACAAAAACTCGTGCTGGTGATCTTGAATCCAGCGCAGAATGGCATCGCGCGGCATAGGGCGGGCGAACCAGTAGCCCTGCACGTAGGCGCAGTTGAGGCGAAGCATGGCGTTGGCCTGCGGTTCGGTTTCAATGCCTTCAGCTACCGCGGGAATGCCCATCGTGTTCACCAGCGAGAGGATCGCCCGCACCATGTCGGGCGTATCCTCTCCCTCAATGGTCTGAATAAAAGAACGGTCAATTTTGATCTTGTTAACTGGCAGGCGGTGCAGGTAGCTGAGCGAAGAGTAGCCGGCCCCGAAATCGTCAATCTGGACCTCCACCTTCATCCCCTTCAGCGAGGTGATGAGAATGGCGACTTTTTCGAGGTTTCCCAGGCAAGCGCTTTCGGTGACTTCCAGCACCAAGCTATCGCCTGCCAGCCGCGCCTGTTCCAGCGCCTGAGTCACCGTCAGGATGAAATCAGGCTGTTTGAACTGGATGGCGGAGATGTTGACATTCACTTTAAGGGGCGGCTGTGCCGGGTAAACCTGCTGCCAGCGCGCGGCTTCGCGGCAGGCTTCAAACAGCACCCAGCGCCCCAGGGGGATGATCAGGCCGGTTTCTTCGGCAATGGGGATGAAGGCGGCGGGCGGCATCACCCCTCGCTCGGGGTGACGCCAGCGCACCAGGGCCTCAAAACCGATCAGGCGGCGGGTGGGTAGCTGTAGAATAGGCTGGTAATACAGTTCAAAATTTCCAGCTTCGATGGATTGGCGCAGTTCGTTCACCAGGGCCAGCCGCTCAATCATCTGACTGCGGGCGCGCACATCGAAGATTTCGTAGCGCGCGCGCCCGCGCGCCTTGGCCTGATACATCGCCAAGTCGGCGTCGCGCAGGATGTCTTCGGGCCGCTCTGGCTCGGTGCCGCAGTCTACCACTCCAATGCTGGCGGTGATGAATACGGTTTGCCCGTCCAGCGTGATCGGGCGGTTGAGTTCGGTCAGCACCCGCGCGGCGGCAGTGCGGATGGATTGTGTAGAGTGAACGTCATCCAGCAGAATGCCAAACTCGTCGCCGCCCAGGCGGGCAACAGTGTCAGTGGCGCGCATCAGCCCGATCAGCAGGCGGGCGATCTCAGCCAGCAAGCGGTCGCCAAAGGGATGCCCGAGGCTGTCATTGATCAGTTTGAAGCCGTCGAGGTCGAGGTAAAGCACAGCGTAGCGATAGTTGGCGTCACGCTGGCGGCGCTTGCCGGCCTGGGCCAGCCGGTCGAGGAACAGGGCGCGGTTGGGCAGACCGGTGAGGGCGTCGTGCAGGGCATCATGCGAGAGGCGTTCTTCAATACGGCGGCGCTCGCGCAGTTCTTCGTTTTTTTCCTGGCGCATCTGTTCCAGGTCGCGCGCCTGGGCCTCGATCCTGGCCTGAGCGGTGTCTAACGCGCGTGTCAGATGGCGTTCCTCAACCAGTGTCAGGACGCGGCGGAGCACCCCTAACACAATCATTCCTCCAGCGGCAGCCACAGCCTGAGCGCGCGGCAGGTCGAGGCCCACCAGCGCCGCCGCCAGTAGAAGCGATCCGGCGTCCAGCGCGGTTTTCAGAGCCGCCATCAGCGCCCTGCGCGCGGCAATCAACAGCACCAACAGCGTGACTCCTCCCACTACCCACAAAGCGTGCCCGATCCATTCTAACTTTAGAACGAAAACCATGTTACTGCGATGCCCCCTGCGAGGAATGATGTGTATCCTTTGCCAACTTGCTGTTGGGTAGGATGCAGGTTCCGTGCCAACACCGGGCCGCGCCTGAGCTTTTAAGGCTGCTTTCAAGCCAACGCAGAGAAGGGGCAAAATCCATCCCTGGAAGCCAGTCACCTCGTTCGTGCGTGGGGGAGAGCGAGCGTGGGCGAGCAGGACCGGCCTTAGCACATGAAACCCCCTGCGGGATTTCACCTTTACAACCCCGCAGGGGGTTTGACGTTCTGAGCGGGGATTTTACCCCGTCAACATTTAAAGCTGACCGCAGAAAGCTCTTAAGCCTGATCTGGCGTCCAGCAGCACAACACGAGATCACGCGCGGCTTTGACCTCATCTACGCGGCCTACGGGGGTGTGGTGCGGAGCCGATTTGAGCAAAGAGGGGTCCTCGTGGGCCTCCTGCGCGATCTTCAACAGGGCGTCGGCAAAGCGGTCGAGGGTCTCTTTGTTTTCTGTCTCAGTCGGCTCGATCATCAGCGCCTCGTGGACGATGAGGGGGAAGTAATTGGTCGGCGGGTGGAAGTTGTAATCCATCAGCCGCTTGGAGATGTCCAGCGCGTGAACATCGGGCGCGTCTTTCCACTGGCCTTCGACGACGAACTCGTGCATGCAGGTACGCGGGTAGGGCAGGTGGTAGACGTCTTTGATGCGCGCCAGCAGGTAGTTGGCGTTCAGCACGGCGTGTTCTGCGACGCTGCGCAGGCCCTCGGCCCCATTCATGGCGATGTAGGTGAAGGCGCGTACCATCATACCAAAGTGGCCGAAGAAGGATTTAACCCGCCCAATGGAGTGCTCTGGCATGACCAGCCCGTACAGCGGGGGCAGGTCTTCGCCGCCTTCTTCCACGATCTTAACAATCGGCCCCGGCAGGAAGTCTACCAGCGCGCCCGAAACGCCCACCGGCCCCGACCCCGGCCCGCCGCCGCCGTGCGGGGTGGAGAAGGTCTTGTGCAGGTTGAAGTGCATCACGTCAATGCCCAAATCACCAGGCCGGGCGATGCCCAACAGGGCGTTCATGTTCGCGCCGTCGCCGTAGACCAGACCTCCAGCCTCGTGGACGGCGTCTACCACGTCCAAAATGTTCTGATCGAACAGGCCCAGGGTGTTGGGGTTGGTGAGCATCAGCCCGGCCAGGCGGTCGTCGCACAGAGCGCGCAGCGCTTCTAAGTCAACGTTGCCACGTGAGTCGGTGCGGACGTTGACCACCTCGAAGCCCGCCATGGCCGAAGTGGCTGGGTTGGTCCCGTGCGCCGAATCGGGGATGATGATGCGGGTGCGGCGCGTGTCGCCGCGCGAGCAGTGGTAGGCGCGGATAATCAGTACCCCGGTCAGTTCGCCGTGCGCCCCAGCCGCCGGTTGCAGGCTAACGCCCTCAAACCCGCCAATCTCTTTAAGCATTTCCTGAAGCTGGTACATCAACAGCAGACTGCCCTGCACCGTGTCAATGGGTTGGAGCGGGTGAACGAAGGCAAACCCCGGCAGACGGGCGGCTTCCTCGTTTACTTTGGGGTTGTACTTCATCGTGCAGGAACCCAGCGGGTACATGCCGGAGTCGATTCCGTAATTGAGGGTCGAAAGGTGCGTAAAATGCCGAACCACATCAACTTCAGACACCTGGGGGAAGTGGAAATGCTCGCGCACCAGGCCATCAGGCAGTGGAGCGCGCGGCACGTCTGGCTCTGGGAAGCGCACCCCCATCCGCCCTTCAACAGATAATTCGTAAATGGTCGGTTCAGGCATGAGACACCTCACTCAGGGCTTCGGCCAGATGGTCAATCTCGTCGCGCGTGTTCATCTCAGTAACGGCGATGAGCATGCGGTTTTCGAGGGCAGGGTAATCTTGCTGCAAGTCATACCCGCCGATGATGCCGTGATCAATCAGGCGGTCATTCAACCGGCTGGCTGGCATGGGGCAGCACACCACAAATTCGTGGAAGAAGGGCCGGTCCATGCACACGCTGAAGCCAGGAATGGCGTTGATCTTCTCGGCGGCATAATGGGCTTTGTGGTAGCACAGTTCAGCCACCTGGCGCAGCCCATGCTTGCCTAACAGGCTCATGTAGACGGTAGCGGTGAGGGCAATCAGCCCCTGGTTGGTACAGATGTTAGAGGTGGCCTTCTCGCGGCGGATGTGCTGCTCGCGGGCGGTGAGGGTGAGGACGTAAGCGCGCCGCCCGGCGTTGTCCACCGTTTCACCGACCAGCCGCCCGGCCAGGCGGCGCACGTATTCTTTGCGGGTGGCGAACAGCCCCAGGTACGGGCCGCCAAATGAGAGCGGAATGCCCAGTGATTGGCCTTCGCCGACCACGATGTCGGCCCCAAACTCGCCGGGGGGCTTCAACAGGCCCAAGCTAAGCGGATTGACGGCCACAGCCAGCAGCGCCCCGGCCTCGTGGGCCGCCTGGGCCAGTGCGGTATAGTCATAGAGCCGCCCGAAGAAGTCAGGGTACTGCACCAGCACCAGGCTGGTATTGGCGTCAATCATCGGCAGAAGCGTTTCAGGGCCAGAGAGCGGGTCACAGCCCGGTTCGTGATCGCCAGCGATCTGAAAGCCCGCGTACCCCTGCATGTAGGTGCGGATGACGGCCCGGTACTGCGGGTGGACCCCAGGCGAAAGCACTACCTTGCCTCGCTTGCCCCGGAAGTGATGGTAAGCCATCACCACGGCTTCGGCGGCGGCGGTAGCTCCATCGTAATGCGAGGCGTTCGAGACTTCCATGCCCGTCAGTGCGGCGATCATGCTCTGGTATTCGAAAATGGCCTGAAGCGTCCCCTGCGAAACTTCCGGCTGGTAGGGGGTATAGGCCGTCAGAAACTCGCCCCGGCGGATGATGGCGTCTACAGCGGCGGGAATGTAATGGTTGTAGGCCCCGGCCCCTAAAAAGCAGGCCATTTCGCGGGTGGAACTGTTGGCCGCCGCGATTTCTTGCAGTTCGGCCATGATCTCCATTTCCGTCAGGCCGCCCGGAAGCCCCAGGTAGGGGAAGCGGTAATCTTCTGGCACATCGGTGAACAGATCTTCGATCCGTTCTACGCCGATGGCCTTCAGCATTTCCTCCCGTTCCGCATCGGTATGAGGAACAAACATTAGTGACTCCTCTCCTCGCAGTATTTGGCGTAGCCGTCGGCGTTCATCAGTTGGCGCGTTTCCGCTGGCTCGCTCATTTCAATCCGCACCATCCAGGCCTGGCCGAAGGGGTCTTTGTTGATGAGTTCGGGTGACTGCGGTAGGGCTTCGTTGATGGCTGTAACCGTGCCAGAGACCGGCGCGTTAATATCCGCCGCGGCTTTCACCGACTCGACGGTGGCAATCTGCTGGCCTTTCTGAACCGTATCGCCTACCGCAACGAGAAACTCGATAAAGACCACGTCTGAAAGCTGGTCCTGGGCATAATCGGTAATGCCAACAGTGGCGGTGTTGCCATCCACTTTGGCCCATTCATCGGTCTGAGCATAGAGCAAATCGGCAGGAATATTCATAGTTGAGATCCTTTTTGGTGCGTAAAGTTAGGGTAGCAACAAAAAAAGGCACGCCATCCACAAGCGCGCCCTCTGGGATAGCCTGAGAGTTTCGCCCCTGTTCCAGGGGTTTGCCCCGCCGGCGCCTGGCGCAAGCCAGGCTCTAGAGAGTGTAGCAAAGATAGGGTCCTGGATACCTGAGAGATTCACGCCCGGTGTGGGGTTCCGGGTCGCTTGCCCCTTCGGCGTCTGGACAGAAACCGCCCAGAACTCTTCCCCATCTTCTGTATGCCATTGTTGTTGCTGATGATTCTATTGTCGGTAAGGTGAAAAGTCAAGGATCAGGCCAGGCCGATCGTTGTTTCTAATCTCCTTTGCGGCGGATGCAAATGCGGATGGCGTTCTCGATGGGCTGATCGGAGACCAGGATCAGGTAGCCGCCGCCGCCCGCGCCGGAGAGCTTCCATCCCAGAGCCCGACTGCGGTACTGTTCGATCATCTCCTCCACCATGGCGTTTTTCATCAGGGGGAACATCGTCACCTGGGCTTCAAAGGACTCGCGGGTGTAGCGGCCAAACCCCTGAATATCCTTGCGCAGGATGGCGTCCCAGCAGGCCAGGGCGGCTTCAGAAAGGCGGCGAGCGTTCTCGCGGTTGATGTGCGTCTCGCTTAATACGTCAAACTCCGCGCCGCGCGGCCCCAAGGGAACCAGGTAAAGGGCCTGCTCGATGAAGCGCAGTACTTCTTCATCGTGAACCGATTCGATGCGCTTGGGCCAGTATTCTCCTTCGTAGTGCGAGATATTCAAGCCCGGGAAAACGATGCCAATGGTATCTTGCGAGCCAGAGATGTAAGGCTTACCGGGTGGGTTATCGTAGCTAAACAACAGTTTGGCTAGCTTTTCTGGGTCGCCGACAGGCAGGCGCGGCCCCCACAGCTCAATCGCTTTGCGGCGGGTGCTGGTAGCCATCCCACTGCGGTCATTGAACTCGATGGTCGGCTCAATGGAAAAGGTAATCACCGGCCCTGGATAGTGTTTGGAGACATAAGGTTGGTCAAGCCAGCCGCCGGCCATGTCAATGCGGTAGGGGATGGTGACGACTGTGCGCAGAGCGGTGGTGGAACGAGCCATCAGACCGCCGTGGGGGATGCGTTTTAAGACCAGGTATTCAACCCCATGCTCTTCGCACAGCTTGCGCTTGGCGGGCAGGTTGCCATCTTCGTTCACGATAAAAATATCCGGTTGGATTTCCTTAAATTCGTGAATAAAGTCCAACATGCCCGATCCGCGCGAAATGAACGCTTGCTTGACGCAGCGGAGCGCCTGCACCATGTAAAGCCGCTCTTCCTGATTATTGACCGGTGGCCGGCCCTTGAGGTCGTACACGGTTTGGTCAGAACCCAACGCAACATACAGGTCGCCGTACTTCGCCGCTTCTTCCAGAAAAGCAACATGGCCGCTGTGCAGCAGGTCAAAACACCCACTGACAAATACTTTCTTGGGCATGGCGTTTCCCGTCCTCCTTCAAGTGGTAAGAAAAATAGCTCGCCGGATCAGAGAGACCGATGCTGTACCGCTGATTTCTTATTGTACTCGATGAGAAGGACGGGATGATCTACCCGCCGTCTCAGGATGCCGAAACATACCCCAGCGAAGGCCGGGCGAATTTTTCCACCGGCAGGACGTCCACCAGTTCATACTTCCGACTGCCCAAGCCCAACGCCTCGGTATATTCCGTGATCTTGTAGGGATCTTTGTAGGGGCCGTGCAACTGCGCGAAGGGATGCCCCTCGCGGCAGTGAACTTCCATCGTGGTGGGGATGTTTTCCTCGATCAGTTTCGACTGTCCCGTCACGTCCAGCACGGCCTGCTCGACCGCCACAATGTCATCCGAGCCAAAAATGCCCGCGTCTGGCAGGATGGGCATCGAGGTAAAGCCGAAGCAGTCGCACAATGGGGTGATCTGGGTCGCCAGCACCAGGTGAACGGCCTTGTCTGGCTCGAAGGTGGAGAGGGTGACGGCCGTGCTGATGGCGCAGGCTTCCTGGAAGGCATAGAAGTTCTCAGGATTGATCTTCAGGCTGCCAGGCGGGGCCACTTTCAGGCAGCGCAGGCACTGATTGCACGGTTCGTAGTGCAGGTGAATGCCCCCGGCCTGGTTTTTATCTTCCACCAGTGCGCCAAACGGGCAGGCCGCGATGATCTTGCGGCGCGTTTCTTCATCCGGGCATTTTTCGGGGAACCAATAAGGGTTGTAGTGGTTAACATCGTGCATGGCCCGCCGGGTTTCAGTGATCATGCAGCCCAGAGCCAAGTTCTTTACTGCGCCGCCGTAGCCGCAGCTTGGGTGGCCTTTGGCGTGGGCAAAGTTCACCAAAAAGCTGGCATCGTGGATCATGCCGCCGACTTTCCAATGGGTGATGCCTTTGTACAGCCTCTCAATCGCGTAACTGTAGCGATCATTAATCCCGGCGGTGGGGTAGATGGGGCAGCCCAACGTCTCAGCGGTATAACCACGCGTTTCACTGGCGCGCGTATCCCAACTCAGGTCGGTGATAAAGGGATGCCCGCCGCCTTCTTTAACGGCTTCGACCACCCGGCGCACAAACACAGGGTGAATCGTGGAATAGCCCATATTGTTTCCCAGGTGGAGCTTGATGGCGACCGTCTCCCCTTTAACGCGCTCGCGCAGGTTGAGGCGCGTGAGAATCTGGTCTAGCTTGGCTGGCAGGGTTTCTTTGGCTTCCCAACGTGCCTGGCGCGGAGAACCGTAATATACAATGCTTGCCATAAAGTCACCTCGTTTCGTCGCTAAAGATAATCGAAGTTGGCCTGCAAACGTTAAACCACCCGCGAATTATAGTCAATTTCGCGGGTGGGCTTGTGTACAAGGGTCATGGTTTTTCAGGATAAAAATCCTGATTTTCATCTTCGAGGTTGTTTGTCGAATGGCGCGTTACGCGCCCTTGGAAATCCAATCCTCTGGAATCACTGCTTTCCAGATTGACCTGCGGCGGCGGTTTTCTAAGCCGTGCGGCCCGGCAAATTCCTGAAAGATGCGCTCCAAAACCGGCCTGATGGCTTCATAAGATGGAATCTCCTCTTCCATAAAAGGCCACGCCAGGGTGATATATAGCTCCCTGGGGTCTGGGATAATTTCGGGCGTGTCAAAATCCCACCAGCTATGCAGGCGCAAGCCGGCTTCAGCCAGGCGCTGAGTAATAGACTGGTAAGCCCAGTTAGGGTCGTAGCCCTGAGGGGGCGGCTGCCAGCGAAACGGGTCCGGCAGCCAGTCGTTCCAGGGAGGGGGCAGCCCGCCGGCCGGCACGCCGCCCGCCGGGACGAGCATGAGCAGCACCGCGCCGGGCCGGCACACGCGCGGCGCGTCTAAAATGGGGTGAAATGGGCCTTTGCTGTTGATCCACAGATCCACCGAATGATCCGCCGCGGGGGTACGCGGACGGCCGCCGTTGTACTCTGCCCGCGAATTGTGAACCACAAACCGGGCGTTGGTAATGCCGCGCTCTTGCGCCGCCTGGCGGGCCAGATCAATGTACCCTGGGGTGGCATCGTATCCCAGTATCGAACGGACGTGCGGGGCCACGGCCAGCGCCAGTTCGCCCTGCGCGCAGGCCACTTCCAGCACGTCCATCTCTGGACGGAGATGCTCCAGCACCAGCGCCTTGAAGCTGTCTTCGCCATGCCAGGGAGCCAGGATGCGGCGGCCTGGGTAAAAGTAGCCCTGCTGCCGGGCGGATAACCAGGCGTACCATTCTTCAGAGTGTGGGACCAATTTCATTTTATCCACTCGATGGCTCTGCCATGACTTTCGCAGTAGGCCAGCAGTTCACGCTCTTCGGCCCCGGCGTGATAGGTGGATAGTTCCAGTTGGGTGCGGGGCCGGTCTTCGTACCATTCCAGCGCAACGCGAAACAGTCTGCGCTGCCGGCTAAAATCGGTCAGCAGGTTGTTCAAGCGGCTGCGCGCCTCGGAAGAGAACTGGTAGAGGGTGAAGCTGTGGAACACGCATAAGGTCACCCCTTCTGGCGCGCTTTGCAGGGTGGGCAGAAGCAGCTCAGCGGCGTCGCCGGCCAGCAGGCGCGGGGGCGATTGGCGGGCCACCTGTACAGCGTGATAGAGCAGCGCGGCGCGGGCGGTGTGTTCAGGCCAGATCAGGGCGCGCAGCCAGCGTACAGCATCTTCATTATACAAATCAACGGGGGCCAGGTCGATGCCAGCGCGGTAAACCACTTTGGGCAGTGTTGGGGGCAGGGGCGGGGTGCGGCTGCCCTGGGGGGCGCAGGCAAGCTGCACCGGCGAGTCGGGGTCGCCAATGCGCCCGGCGGGGCCGTAATCGTAGCTGTAGCGTTCCCACACCAGGTTCAGGCCGGCGCTGGCCCCAATTTCTATCAGAGCCAGGGGCTTTTCGCCGCCGCGCTGAAAGACCACCCCAAAGGCGGGCAGCAGACAGCCGCAGCGCCCCACTTCGTTGGTCTGTACCCGGCGCGTGCTGACCAGGTCGCGGATGGTGGCGGAGTGATCGAGAGCAAACTGGCGGAAGAGCGGGTAAACATCGCTGGATGGTTGGGGGCGGTCCGTCAGGCTTGGGTAATACTCCGCCAGTTCGGGGGATGCGCCGCTGAGCAGCAGGTAATGCACCGCGCCTAAGAGCAGGTTGGGCAGCGGCTGAGAATGGTCAGCGTGAACGGCCAGGGCCAGGACGGCTGGGTCTTGGGCTATGGCGCTCGCCAGCGCGGCATAGAGGGGCGAGGCCGCCGCGGATGCAGGGCCGCCCGGTCCTGCGCCGTAGACGTTGCGGGCGTACCATTCAAACTGCTGCGCCAGGCGCTCTAACAGGCTGAGAGGCAGGGTTTCGGGTGATTCACTCATGGAGGAATTGTAATATAATTGTCGCAGTTTCTCACCATTTGGGTTTATCTGTGTCCATTTTGGTCACTTTTGGATTTTAGGAGAATAAGATGCAGCAGCAATCGTTGAGCGGGGCCTGGCAGGTTCGGCAGGCCAATACTGAAGCGTGGATGGATGGCGTGGTCCCCGGTGATGTTCATACCACGTTGATGAAGCATGGGCATATCCCAGACCCGTTTGTGGGCGACAATGAAAAACAGGTGATGTGGGTGGCCGAAACCGATTGGGAGTACCGGCGCAGCTTTACCGTAGACGGCGCGCTGATGCAGGCAGAGAAAATCCTGCTGGTATGCGATGGGCTGGATACGTTAGCCGACGTCTACCTGAACGGCCAGTGGCTGGGACATACCGACAATATGTTCCGCCAATATTCATGGGACGTAAAAGACCTGCTGACCAGCGGAGAGAATGAAATCCGCGTATTGTTTGGCGCGCCGGTGCCGTACATCACCGAGAAGCAGAAAGAAAAGCCCCTCATCGGCGGCGGAGACATCCCCGGCGGGCCGCACCTGCGTAAAGCCCCCTGTCAGTGGGGGTGGGATTGGGGCCCAAAACTGCCGCCCATCGGCATCTGGAAGGATATCCGGCTGGAAGGCTACAGCCAGGCGCGCATTAACGACGCCTACCTGCGCCAGCGGTTTGAGAAAACCGAGGATGGGACCGATCTGGCAGTGGTATGGGCTGAAATTGCGGTCGAAGAATGGGTTGACGGCGAGCTGACGGCCGCGCTGCGCCTGACGGCCCCCGACGGCAGTGTTTACGAATCGCGGGTGGGGGTAGAAGCATCCGAAGCCTTCCCCATTGTGGAGATCGAAAACCCGGCGCTGTGGTGGCCGAATGGCTACGGCGAACAGCCCCTCTACCGCGCGGAGGTGCTGCTCTACGCTGGCGAAAAACAGTTGGACGCCAAAACCTACCAGATGGGCCTGCGCACCATCGAATTGCGCCAGGAACCGGACGAATGGGGTGAGTCGTTTACGTTTGTGGTCAACGGCGTGCCGGTGTTTGCCAAAGGGGCCGACTGGATCCCGGCGGATTCCTTCCCCACGCGCATCAGCGATGCTCATCTGGAAGGGCTGATCCGCTCGGCGGCGCAGGCGCACATGAACATGCTGCGGGTTTGGGGCGGCGGCTTCTATGAGGAAGAACGCTTTTACGACCTGTGCGACCGCTATGGCATCATGGTCTGGCAGGATTTTGTGTTTGCCTGCGGCATCTACCCCGATGACCCGGCCTTCTTTGAAAACGTTGAGGAAGAGGCCATTCAGAACGTGCGGCGTATCCGCCACCGCGCCAGCCTGGCGCTGTGGTGCGGTAACAACGAGATGGAGCAGGGATGGGCCGAATGGGGCTGGAACAGGCCCGAAGACCCGGTTAACCAGCGCCTCAAAGCCGCTTATGACCGCATGTTCCACCATCTGCTGCCCGATGTGATCGCATCAGAAGATCCAGACACCCCTTATTGGCCCTCATCGGCCTCTTCGGGCATTCCGTTTGCCCAGCCTTCCAGCCAGGCGCGCGGTGACTGCCATTATTGGGACGTGTGGCACGGGCGTAAGCCCTTCACGGCCTACCGCAGTCAGTTCCCGCGCTTTATGAGCGAGTTCGGCTTCCAGGCCCTGCCGCCTTTCAAGACCATCCAGACCTACGCCGCGCCGCAGGACCAGAACATGACCTCTTACATCATGGAGCACCACCAGCGTTCTGGCTCTGGCAACGGCCTGATGATTGCCCAGATGACCGACACCTTCCGCATGCCTAACAACTTCGAGTCGCTCGTCTACCTGAGCATGGTTTTACAGGCCGAGGGCATCCGCTACGGGGTGGAACACTGGCGGCGCAACATGCACCGCGTTTCGGGGACGCTGATCTGGCAGTTGAACGACTGCTGGCCGGTGGCCTCGTGGTCGAGCCTGGATTATTTCGGGCGCTGGAAGGCCCTGCACTACGCCGCCAGGCGCTTTTATGCCCCAGTACTGCTTTCAATTGAAGACGCCGGGACGAGCATGGGCCTGCACGTCACCAGCGATCTGACCCGCGCCTGGCAGGGTGAAGTCCGCTGGAAGCTGGAACAGCTCGACGGTCAGGTGATTGATAGCGGGACGCTGGACGTTACCGCCGCGCCGCTTGCCGATACGCTGGTGGCCTCGCTGGATTTCTCCGCTCAGGTGACGGATGCCAATAAGCGCCGGGTGATCTTTACGGCGGAATTATGGGAAGCCGGACAGCGCCAGGTGGTGAAGGCAGCCACCTTCTGCCCCAACAAACACCTGGAACTGGTGGACCCACAGCTTACGGTAGCCGTAGAAGCGGCAGGCAGTGGTCAGGTGGCGTTCTGCGTGCGGGCGGCATCGCTGGCGCGCTTTGTGGAGGTGGCGCTGGAAGGGGCGGACGTGGTCTTCTCGGATAATTATTTCGATGTGCCGGCCGGCCAGTCGGTGACGGTGACGTGTGATCTGCCGCAGGGGTGGACGGTGGAGCAGGCCCGGCAGGCGGTGCGGGTGAGGTCGTTGTATCAGTCGTACTAACTGCGGCGGTTGGCTTACCGCCGTCAGCCTGACAGACGCGTGCAGGATGTAAAAACCCCTGCGGGGTTCGCAATTTTACCCCGCAGGGGTTTTTAGGAAGGAGAGTGGAGGTTCTGCCTCCCTGCCGGGCTGATCGCTGGAAGCTGACCAGGGGAGGAATGAGTGCAGAAGCCACGTGAAACTGTTGAATGGAGGCCAACCGGTTCGCCGCGCGCGCAGTTGACGCGCGGCTACGCGGCGGCGCTGGCGGCGGCGGCTTTTCTATCAACAACGGCAATCTTCATCCGCCACCTGACGCAAACCTATGCGCTGCCGCCGCTGGTGCTGGCCTTCTGGCGGGATGTGTTTGTGGTGGTCACGCTGCTGCCGGTGTTGGGGATTGGGTTTCCGGCTCTGTTGCGTGTAGGCAAAAATGACTTGCGCTATTTGCTGGGCTACGGCCTGTCGCTGGCACTGTTTAATGCCCTGTGGACCCTCTCGGTGGCCCTCAACGGGGCGGCGGTGGCGACGGTGTTGGTCTACTGCTCGGCGGGGTTCACGGTATTGTTGGGCTGGTGGCTGTTGAAAGAACGGCTCACGTGGGCGCGTCTGGCGGCGGCAGGCCTGAGCCTGGCCGGGTGTGCCCTGGTAGCAGGATTGTTCGAGTCCGGCAGCCTGCGCCTGAACGCCGGTGGGGCCCTGGCGGGCATTCTGGCAGGACTGCTCTACGCTGTCTACAGCCTGATGGGCCGGCAGGCCGCCCACCGTGGGTTGAATCCCTGGACCACCCTGTTGTATACCTTTGGCTTTGCCGGGGCCTTCTTGCTGCTGGCAAACCTGCTGCCAGGTGGGCCGCTGCCGGGCAGCGCCCAATCGGGCGCGGATTTCTTTACCCTGGGTACGGCTCTAGCCGGTTGGGCGGTGCTGGTTCTGCTGGCCGCCGTACCGACGGTGGGGGGCTTTGGATTGTACAACGTCAGCCTCAGCCTGCTGCCTTCATCCGTCGCCAACCTGATCCTCACCCTTGAGCCGGTCTTTACCGCGCTAACGGCTTACCTGCTGCTCAACGAACAGATGACCCTCATGCAGGCGCTTGGCAGCGTGGTAACCTTGGGCGGGGTGGTGTTTTTAAGACTCTGGGAGGGGCGCTCAGGAACAGCGTAACCACGGAGAGATGCCGCTGGAAGCGGAGTATAATATCCTTGTCCGTTTTCCCTGCTTACAGCCAATATTCCGTATAACGATCCACAGATAAGGAGCAGTGCCATGACGAACTTCCCACGCACCATAGTTGGCGGAGTGTCCACTTCGCGGATGATTATTGGGACAAACTGGTTCCTGGGCTATACCCACTGTACCTGGTCGAAGAGCCGCTCGGTGGAGCGCATGGTCACAAATGTCAAAGACATCGCCGACATCATTGAGGTGTTCTTCAAGGCCGGGGTGGATACAATCATGTGTCCGCACACCAAAACCTGCATCCCCGACGCGATCCGCGAGGCCGAGCAGCGCACCGGCGTGAAAGCCGTGATCGTCTCCACCCCCAGCTTTCCGACCAACGCGCGCACGCCCTTTGATGGGTTTGACCTGGATGAAGCCGCGCGCATCCTCGACGCGGAGATGGCCAAGGGCGTGGCGATTTGCATGCCCCATACCAGCACCACCGATGTGATGGTGGATAAATGCACCCGCCAGATTCGTCAGATGGACACCCTCTGCCGCATGATCCGCGAGCGGGGAATGGTCCCAGGGTTAAGCACGCACATTCCAGAGACGGTAGTATTCGCCGATGAAACCGGTCTGGACGTGGAAACGTATATCCAGCCTTTTAACCTGATGGGCTACCTGATGCAGTTAGAGGTGGATTGGGTGGGACGCATCATCCAGAACGCTAAAAAGCCGGTGATGACGATTAAGACCATGGCCGCCGGGCAGATTCGCCCCTATCAGGCGCTTACCTTCACCTGGAACGCCATCCGCGACTGTGATATGGTGACGGTTGGGACAATGGCCCCCGAAGAGGCCAGCGAGCTTATTGACCTGTCGCTGGAAATCTTAGAGCGCCGGCCCAACCAGTCTCCACTGCAAACCACGCGCTCTAAATCTACCGTGCTTAAGCCGGCAGGGTAAATTAATAATTCTGTTCCCGCAGGAATGAAAGGGTGCGCTGCCAGGCCAGGACAGCGGCGTTTTCATTATAGTAAGCGGGTTGGTCAGACTCGAAAAACCAGTGGCCGACGCCCGAATAACGGTAAAACGTAACCTGCAGGCCCGCCGCGCGCATTTCGGCTTCCATCTGATCGGCGTAGCGGATGGGAGTATCATCATCTTCTTCGCCGAAGTGACCCTGAAAAGCCGCGCGGATGGTGGAAAAATCGGCCTCGGCCACGCCGTAAAACAGCACTGCCGCGGCTACCTGCCCCGGAGCCAGGCTGGAAAGGGCAATGGCCCAGGCGGCGCCCATCGAAAACCCCACCAGTGCCAGGCGGCTGCCCTGTACCTCGGGGCGGCTTTGCAGGTAATTCGCCGCCGTAGCAACAACAATGCGGGTACGCTCGTAATCGCGCTTTGCCATCAGGGCCTCAGCCTCTGCGATGGTGCGGGCGGTTTTGCCCTGGTGTAAGTCGGGCGCGAGGGCGCAGAAGCCCTCCGCGGCCAGGCGGTCGCACAATTCTTTGAAGAAGGGAGTCAATCCCCACCAGGCGTGCAGCACCAGCACGCCGGGGCCTTGCCCGTTGATATATCCCTTGAAAGCCCGATCCTCGCATTGGATCGTAATATTTCCAGTTCTCAATGGTTCCATGCCGGTTCCCTTTGATGATCGTTTATTGCTCAGATCATAGCAAATTTGTTCTATTGCGTCAAGCATTTCACGAGGATCGAGGATTGGGTAGGGCTTTCTCAAAAAATCTGAGCGATACCCACGAGGATTGGATTTACTCACGGATTGAGCAGATTATGGACAACTATTGATATCGCTGACCTCTACCCGGTTGCGCCCGGCCGCTTTGGCGCGGTAGAGGGCCTGATCGGCCTGAAAGAGGATGTCTTCGCCGCAGTTGCCACACAGGGGGTAAGTGGCTACCCCCAGCGAAAGGGTGGCGGAGAGGGTATGCTCGCCGTACTTTACCTGCATGGCTTCAAAGGCCTGGCGGATGGCCTCGGCGCGGCAGGTGGCAGTTTCGAGCGTGGCGCGCGGCATGACGATGCAGAATTCCTCCCCGCCGTAGCGGCAGATCACATCCTCCAGGCGGACGCTGTTGCGCAGCAGGTGGGCCAGACTTTTTAGCACCAGGTCTCCGGCGAGATGCCCGTAGCTGTCGTTGATGAGTTTGAAGTAATCAACATCGAGCATGATGACCGATACGGGGATCTTCTCGCGGCGGGCGCGGCTGATCTCGCGTTCCAGGGTTTCTTCCATGTAGCGGCGGTTGAACAGGTCAGTCAGCGGGTCGCGGATGGCCTGCTCGCGCAGCGCCGCGATGATTTCGTTGGCCCGATCAAAGAGCGCCTGGCGTTCTTCCAGACGCTGTTTTTCGTCTTCCAGTTCTTGCATGCGTTTCAGCAGCCGACGCTCGTTGAGGGTTTGCTGGATGACCAGGTCATCGGCACTGCGCAGGCGCGAGCTGAGCATGCCCATGATCGAATTGTTAACCGCCGGATAGCGGTTGAGGAACTGGAAGAACTTCTCGCGGGACATGCTGAGAAGCGATAAATCTTCCACTGCCACGACCGAGGCGGAGCGGGGGCGGTTTTCGATCAGGGCCATTTCGCCGATGATACTGCCCACCGCGCGAAACCCCAAGATAGTTGGGTTGGAAAATTCGCCCTTCACCACCGCCGCCGCGCCCGAAAGAATCAGAAACATGTTGTCGCCCGGTTCGTTTTCGCGCACGATGATCTCTCCTGGGCGGCACTTGCGCTCTTCAAAGAAGGGCGCCAATTCCTGCTGGTTGGTGGAATACAAAATATAAATGAAGGGAGAATTGTGGACGCTGGCCGGCTCTTCTTCAGGCGACTGATATTCTGAGCGCAGATGCTCAAGTTCAGAAGGAGTGACGAATTCGGGCATAAGAGTAATCACCTCCTGTGCGGCCGTGGGCAGAATTTCCAACCACTTTCATTATACATACAACGGATGGGTAAAAATGTATTTTAGATGAAGAAAAGCGCGTTTACCACGCCGTTTTTGCTTGCCTCTTATCGAAGATATCCTTACAATTCATAAGTTCTTTCAAGATCCCCAATAACCAGCAAATTCACTGGGCCAATACATTGGTGGAAACATCCAGGATAAACATGGACACAAATTACCACATTCGATTTTGCACCACGTCAGATGCCGCGGAAGTAGCGAGAATGATGACCACTACGTTTCTTGGGCACGACGAATACGGTGAATGGGCACGCATGCTGGTAGACGGCTTGCACCCAGATGCTGGCCCGCCGCATACGGTCGTGGCGATCGAAAATACCAGCGGCGCGATCGTATCCGCTATTCCCTGCGTGCCGCAAATCTTCTCATACGGTGGCATCCCATTTCCAGTGTTGAACATGCAGATTGTAGCCACCCTGCCCGAGCACCGCGAAAAGGGTTTACTTCGAGCTGAAGTCGAGACACTGGTGGAACGGGCCAAACAGGATGGCGTTCAGGCATTGGTTGTGTTCGGCATTGCCGGATTTTACCCACGTCTGCGGTTTCACCCGTTGCTGCCTTATATGGGTGGAGTTGTCTACTCTGCCCCACACCTCAAGCGCGCCGTTGCTTCCATGCCTCAGAGCAAAATCGTCTTGCGCCCGGCTGTGTTAGCAGATTTACCCTTTCTTTCTGGTTTGCACGCTCATTCGGTGAAACGTTATCTGGTTTCTTTCCCCTATTCTGAAAGTACCTGGAAATGGTACGGTTTCGACTATTTTGAGCGGAATCGTGATCTGGTGCGTGTCATTACTCAACCTGATGGAACGCCTCTGGGGGTTGTGCAGACCGCGAGCGGAGTAGATGAGAATAGCGAAGAGTTACCTGTCTTCAACCTGGAGTTAATGCCAGGCGTTTCGTGGTTAGAAACGCTGCCGTCCGTTCTCAGTTGCCTGATGGAGTCGACCCCATCGCTGGAGAGTCTCTATCTGGCGCTGGGCGCGGCGCACCCCAGCTACCCGTTCCTGGCAGATATTCCACAACGCGTCATGCCGGCAACGATGGGTTATATTCGATTGGTTGACCTGGCGGGTTTCATTCGACAGATCGCGCCGCTTCTTGAGGAGCGCATCGCCCAATCGAGCATTTGCGGCTACACCCGGGTAGTCAGGATTGAGCTGTATTATCGCAAAGAGGGATTGGTGCTCACGTTTGAGAAAGGCAAATTGGTCAGCGTTTGCAGCCAGGAAATCGAAGGCTACCAGCTAGAATGTGAACGCGCTGAAATTGAAATGCCCGAAGCAGATTTTTATCGCCTTCTCATGGGGCAAGCCTCCGTTGATGAGTTGACGAGCCATTTCCGTGAGGTGAACACGTGGAATGGGGAGGAAGGCCTGGCCGCCGAATTTCGCATCTTACTCAACGTTCTGTTTCCAAAAATGACATCGAACATTTATGCGTGCACTTAAGAACCAGTCCTGGCCGGGTAATTCGCCTGTCTCCCTCCATAACTTATTTGGGTTTTAACTTGTTCTGATGGGCCAGGATAGGTTGACAGCCGTCTTTGACCTGCAATTTCCCAAAATCTGAACCCCGCGCATCCTTACACAAAGATTTTGCTCGAAGCGGCGGCGAGCCTATAATGGGATATCGCTTTCAAATTGCGCAGCGGGAGGAATCTCCAATGGCGACTGTCCGATTCTTTGCCCCTGATACCGATGCCTATGTAGCCAGCATACAGCGGCACATTGGCGAGTTTGAAACCCGTACCGGTCACACGGCCCATCTCCACATCATCGGCAGCGATGAATATTTCTCCAACCAGATTCAATCCTACCTGGAAGGTGACAATGCCGCCGATGTGTTCATGTCGGGCCCGGTGCTGCTGTGGGAACATGCTGGGGGTGGTTATGTGCGGCCGCTGGATGACTTTATCGCCGCCGCCCGAGACGATTATCATTTTGAAGACTTTCTGCCCGCGTTGATCCGGGCCAACCGCTGGAGCGGGCGCTTTGGCGAGCCGCTCGGTTCGGGCCCCCTGCTGGAAATTCCGGTCAACTGTGAATCCTATAATCTGGCTTACATTCCCGCAGTCCTGGAGGAATATGGACTGGAAGTTCCGGCCACCTGGGATGCCTTTTTTGCCACGGCGCGCCAGATTGTCACCCGAAGCGGTGGAGCGGTACATGGTTTTGGGCAGCGGGGCGTATTTGTATGGCATACCATGTATACCGGCTACGCCACTCAGTTCTGGTCGTATGGAGCCACCGATTTTGACGAGACAGGCCGGTGTGCAATCGCTTCGCCGGCAGGAGTGAAAGCCACCGAAGATTTCGTTCAGGCGCTCCACGCCGCCGGTCCGCCAGGTTGGACGAACCAGCGCTGGTATGAACTGGCGTTGGACTTTGCCAACGGAAAGTACGGTTTGTTAGTGGATTCCGATCACTACGTTGCCTTTTTTGAAGACCCCGAACGATCGAAGTATGCGGGCCGGGTGGGCTATGCCCTGCCCCCCGCTGGCCCGTCGGGGCTGCGGAAGCCGAACCTGTGGACCTGGTCACTGGTGATGAATGCCCGCTCGCGCAGCCCACAGGCCGCCTGGGACTTCATCGAATGGGCCAGCGGGCGAGCGTTCCTGTTGCGCTCGGCCTTTGAGGGAAATATGAACCCAACCCGCGCCAGTATCTGGGAGGACCCGGCGTTTGCCCGGCGCACGGCGGCTTGGGGAAATTTTGCCAGCGTTTCGCGGCAGTTGGTGGAAGAATTGGGACAGGTGTTGGTCACGCCATCCACCCGCTACCTGGAGGTCGCAACGCGCTGGACCCAGGCACTGCAAGAGGCGTACACCGGGCAAGACTCGGTGCAGGGCGCTCTGGAGCGGGCCGCGCAGGCTATAGATGGAATTGTCCGTTAGGTGGGTTTCACTTAAATAGAGAAGATTTTTGCCCGGTTGGCATTGTACAAAGTTAATAATTTTTTCAATATATACCTTATCTTTGGTATATAATAGAAAAATATTCCAAAAAGTTACGGAAGTTGACTGGTCCGCTTAAGGAACAGCGCAACGCGGATGAGTGGTTTCTGTTCACAAGAAAAAAGGAGGAAACAGCATGACGGAAGGCAACAAGGGCCCCGTTACGGGCAAGAGTCTTGAACGCGCGCCGCGCAGAGGCACAACCAACCAGGACTGGTGGCCGAACCAGTTAAATCTGAAAGTTCTTCACCAGAACTCGCCCCTGAGCAACCCGATGGGCGAGGATTTTAACTACGCGGAAGAATTCAAGAAGCTGGACTTCCAGGCCCTTAAGCAGGATCTCTATGCGTTGATGACCGACTCGCAGGATTGGTGGCCCGCCGACTTTGGTCACTACGGCCCCCTTTTCATCCGCATGGCGTGGCACAGCGCCGGAACCTACCGCATCGGCGACGGCCGCGGCGGAGCGGGGTCTGGTTATCAACGCTTTGCGCCGCTGAATAGCTGGCCGGACAATGCCAATCTCGACAAGGCGCGCCGGCTGCTCTGGCCGATCAAGAAGAAATATGGCCGCAAGATTTCGTGGGCAGACCTGATGATACTGGCTGGCAACTGTGCGCTCGAGTCGATGGGCTTCAAAACCTTTGGCTTTGGCGGCGGTCGCGAGGATGTTTGGGAGCCAGACGAAACGTATTGGGGGACAGAAACTGAATGGCTGGGCGATAAACGCTACTCTGGTGAGCGAGATCTCGAAAACCCCCTCGCCGCCGTGCAAATGGGCCTGATCTACGTGAACCCAGAGGGCCCCAACGGCAAACCAGATCCGCTCGCCGCCGCCAGAGATATCCGCGAGACCTTCGGGCGCATGGGGATGAACGATGAAGAAACCGTTGCATTGATTGCCGGCGGGCATACCTTTGGCAAGGCGCACGGCGCCGGCCCCGCGTCGCACGTTGGCCCAGAGCCAGAAGCCGCCAGCATCGAAGAGCAGGGCCTGGGCTGGAAGAGCAGCTTTGGCACGGGCAAAGGCGCTGATACCATCACCAGCGGCCTGGAAGTCACCTGGACGTCCACGCCCACCAAGTGGAGCAGCAACTTCTTGTGGAACCTGTTTGGCTACGAGTGGGAGCTGACCAAGAGCCCGGCCGGGGCGTATCAGTGGGTACCCAAGCACGGGGCGGGCGCTAATTCCGTGCCAGATGCGCATGATCCATCCAGGCGTCACCCGCCGGCCATGTTAACCACCGATCTGGCCTTGCGCTTCGACCCGGTTTACGAAAAAATTGCCCGGCGTTTCTATGAGAATCCCGATCAGTTCGCGGATGCTTTTGCCCGCGCCTGGTTTAAATTGACCCACCGCGACATGGGGCCGCGCGCGCGCTACCTGGGACCAGAGGTTCCGGCAGAGGAGCTAATCTGGCAGGATCCGCTGCCGCCCGTTGACCACGCGCTGATTGACGCGCAGGATATTGCTGATCTCAAAGCCCGTATCCTGGCCTCTGGCCTGTCAATCTCACAGCTCGTGTCTACGGCCTGGGCCTCGGCGTCTACGTTCCGCGGCTCAGACAAGCGTGGGGGAGCGAACGGGGCGCGCATCCGGCTCGCGCCGCAGAAAGATTGGGAAGTCAACCAGCCGGCCCAACTGAAGACCGTGTTGGAGATCCTGGAAGGGATTCAAAAGGCGTTTAACGATGCGCAGACCGGTGGGAAAAAGGTCTCGCTGGCCGACCTGATCGTCCTGGGCGGCTGCGCCGCCGTGGAGCAGGCCGCCAAAAATGCCGGTTATCACGTCACGGTTCCCTTCTCGCCAGGGCGGACGGATGCGTCGCAGGAGCAAACCGATGTAACATCCTTCTCCGCACTCGAACCGGTGGCCGACGGGTTCCGTAATTACCTTAACAAAGAGAGAGCTTCCTTACGGGCAGAAGAACTGCTGGTGGACCGGGCGCAACTGCTGACGTTGACAGCCCCAGAAATGACGGTACTGTTGGGCGGCATGCGTGCCTTGTGCGCCAACTATGCCCAATCCAGCCACGGCGTCTTCACCCACCGCCCAGAGACCCTCACCAACGACTTCTTCGTGAACCTGCTGGACATGCGCACTGTATGGAAGCCAACCGCGGAAGACTCCGATGTGTTCGAAGGGCGCGACCGCGCCACGGGCGAGCTTAAGTGGACCGCCACGCGGGTAGACCTGATCTTCGGCTCGAACTCCATCTTGCGGGCCCTGGCGGAAGTTTATGCGTGCGATGACGCCCAGGAAAAATTCGTTCACGACTTTGTGGCTGTGTGGAACAAAGTGATGAACCTGGACCGCTTCGACCTGGCCTGATGGTGCTGGGCCGCCTCAGAGGGCTTCTGGTAACACGATAAAAGCTCATGCGTAATCGGTTCAGCGGCAGATCACCGCCGCTGAACTGTATTTTAACCGCCCCTGCTCCCTTATAGGATTTACTTAGACCAGGGTCTGGATGACCAGATTAGGATTTTCAAGCATCTTTCTATCTCCTCAATCAACCATGCGCAAGATTCAGAATTTATGCCAGGCCCAGCACCAGTCCCAGGATCAGAACGATGAAGTAAATACTCTGTCCGGAATGAAGAATGATGGGGAACCAATTGCTGTTGAACTGCTTGCCGGTAAAGGCATAAACCAATCCGGTGCAGATACTGGTCAGGATCCCCCACGGCTTGTGCAGGTGATACAGACCGAAGAGAATGCCATTGACCACCCAATCCCACCTGCCAAAAACGCCGTTCATTTTGGGCAGCAGCACGCCACGGAATAGGAACTCCTCGCCCAAAAAGGTATTGAATACCGCGTTCACCGCAAATGCCGCCAGTAACCCCCATGCGCCGATCCATTGAGACCGCAGTTCTGGAGTAAAAAGATGGCTCATTTCATAACCCGGCGGCTCCGCGAAGAACGGGAAAACCGTGATCCACAGGTCGTTCAGGAAAGGCGCAAGGCCCATCTGAATCGCCGCGACCAGCACAATGAGCGGGATCACCAGGAACCAGAGGCGGTGGTTGACCCGGCCGTTTTTCGGTGAGACCGGGTTCTGTAACCAAACCCGCCGGCGGACCGTCTCAAAGCGCAGGTTCCCTTCCTCGCGGTATATAATGAGGAGCGCCAGTGCGAACTGCCAGGCCAGCCCAACCGTGAGTAGATGGAACCGGAGCAGTGCTGCATCCGCCGCTGGCCGGTTATGGCTCAACAGGGGGAACACTGCCCAACTGAAGATCCACAGTGGTGCTCCTCCGGCTAACCAGATCCCAACGATCTGCCAGATTGAATATTGACCCTGCCCTTGCGCCGGTGCCGTCCCTTCGGCCGCGCGCGTTGGGTTGGCGTAATTTTCGCCAGCAAAAGTGTCCATAGCTTACCTCCACACATTTTCTTCTAAGCACAACGTCCAAAAAACTCGTGACCGCACCCATCATCCAGCTTTTGGGGGGAATCGAAAATCAATCGCCGGATGTAACCTGCAAAAAAACGCCTACATCTTTGGTTTGGGATCCAATTCAGTGGAGCTAAGAGGACAAGTTATTGATCTGATCGAACCCGGGCCAGCAGGTCAAACCGGCTGTCCACACCCATTTTGGTATAGATATTATGCAAGTGGGTTTTCACCGTTGCCAGCGAGATGACCAACTCATCAGCGATATCCGCGTTGCTTTTGCCTTGGATGACTTGGTAAATAATCTCGCGCTCTCGCGCCGTGATGGCATATTTCGTCAGGAACGCTTCCGAGGGACCGTCTATCACTCTGGGAGGCGAGGCGTAGAAACGGAGAAAATAAAAGATAATGAAAATCCCATACAATGCGTAGGGGATTGAACTGAACAGAAAGTTGCGCTCGGCCGAGCGAACAACCCATGGGCTGCGCAGAACTTGGGTAAAACTAATGAACGTTTCTACATACCCTGTGGCCGCAAATACCAGCAGGCCAAGCACAAAGGTTTGCTTATCGGTCCGCCAGACCCGCCGGGTGAGGGCTAGCCCCAGGATCAGAGCCAATGTAAAAGAAGCAAGGAACCAGCTGCTCGCAATCAGATATCCCCATCCAAGCCGGATCGTATTAGTTTCTTCACTAAGAACAGCGCCAAATGGAGAGAAGAGCACCATATCGCAAACGACCATTAACCCCAGCAGCACCGGAATAACCACTTTTCTTAAGCGAACGTGAAATATTCCCAGTAAAAAATGAATGGTAGCGACGATCACGGCAAAATTCACCATCTGGTACACGCCCGAGATCCCATACCAGGCTAAAGCAGGGTAATCGGCAAGGTTTAGCGATAAATATTTTTTAAATACACTGATGCCTAATAGCAGCGTGAACAGGCTGTAGACGAGACAAAAGTCGCGCAGATAGCCTTCCCTCGTCCGCAAAGCCCAAATACCGGCCGTTACCAGGGCGGCAAAACCGATCATCATTGCGCTCATCACAAAGGCAATCTGAAGATGTTGCATGGATCTCAATCACCCGATTCTAGATACGTCCAGCCCTCTGCGCCGCGTCCTCTAAAGAAGGACCTGGCCCACTCCTCAGCAGTTTTCTGCTGCGCCTGGTATTGGGCGGCGGTGATCTGCTGAGGGGTAAGAACAGCCGCCAGCCGGTCGTTCAGGCGTAAGGCGCGCTGGCGGGTGGGCAGGTTGGCCGCGGGGTTTGACTGCACCGCCAGGGCAATCGCCAGATGAGTTTCATCGAGTTGGCGATCGTCGGCGGCCAGCGCGGCTACCAGCACTTCCAGGATGGTAGACAGCCAGCGGGCCTGCTGGGCGTTTTCATAGGCTTTGCGGAACAACTGCCACGCGCCAGCGCGGTCATTGAGCGCCAGTTGCGCATCCCCCAGGTGAATGAGGGCAAGCGTCGCGGCCCATTGGTCGCCGATTTCCTGCGACAGCGCCAGGCTTTGGCGAAAGGATTCCACGGCGCACTGCGCCTCTCCACGCGCGGCGGCGACATGCCCAAGCAGGTCGAGGCCAAAAGCATGAGCCCAGCGGTCACCTTTCTGCTGGGCAATGGCGTTGCTCTCGCGCACCGTCTCCTCAACCCGGTCGTAATCGCCCAGTGCCAGCACTGCGGCGCTGAGGTACAGCATGCAGAAAACCAGCCCGCGCGGGTCGCCAACTTCACGCCAGAGATGGAGACTACCGCTCAACTGCCGGTCGGCCTCTTCGAGATGCCCTAGCTGATACTCAATAATGCCCAAAATATTAATGGCGATGGCGGCGTGCCACTGTCCGCCCAGGGCGCGGGCGTGCTCCAGGCTGATCTGGGTCAGCCGGGCGGAATTTTCGAAGTTGCCGGTCACCAGCGCCATATACCCCCAGTTGATATAAATGTAATAGAGAACTTCGTGATCGGGTTCGGCCATCCCCTGGACGATCTGCTGGCTTTCGGTGAATAGCGCCGCGGCGCGCTCAACGTTGCCCGTGCGGAACTCGAACCAGCCCAACTGATCAACCAGCAGAGCAAAGGCCGCCTTCTGAAAGTCGTCGTTCAGGCTTGCGGGCGCACCTGCCGTGTGCAGCTCGTTAACGGCGTAAGTTATGGAAGAGACAGCCTCAGTATTGTCACCGTGAATCTCGTAATGCCAGTACAGGCAGGGTTCCATCTTGCGCAGCAGCTCCAGGCGGTGTTGCCGGGCAGACCAGCGCCAGGCCGCGCCCCAGTTTGCCATTTCCATCTGAATACGCGCGGAGACAGGCAACTGCTGGGCGCTTTTAATGGGCATTTCCAGATCTGCCAGCCAGTCAGCGTAGTATTCGGCCAGGCGAGTATAAGCGGCCTGTTCCTGGTCGGGCTGCTCGCCGAGCCGCTCCAACGTGTACTGGCGAACAAGCTCATGGAAGTCGTAGCGCCCGGCCTGTTTGCCGTACCTCAGCAGTGATTTGTTCACCAGCGCGGAGAGCAGTGAAACCGCCGCGCCGGCCACTTTGTGAGCCGCATCGCGCGTAAACCCGCCCGGAAAGACGGCCAGAGCCATCAACGCCGCCCGCTCTTCCTGGGTCAGCAGTTTCCATGAATGGTCGAACACCAGGCGGATGGAGCGGTGTCGGGTAGGCACGTCTTGTAGCCGCGTCTCCAGCAAATCCAACCCCCGCGCCAGTTCCGCGGCGATTTCACCTGGAGACATCACCCGCGCCCACGAAGCGGCCAGCTCAATTGCCAGCGGCAGCCCATCCACCATCTTGCAAATCTGCAAGACGGCCCTCGCATCTGGAGAGGCGCTTTCAATTTTGAGCGTAGTCTGCGGCGCGGCCTGGCGCATCCGCTGCAAGAAGAGCATCAGCGCGCTGTTCGACTCGAACATCTCAGGCCTGGCTGTTTCAGGGACGGGTAGGCCTTGCACCTCAAAAATCCACTCCCACTGCAAATAGATCGGCTCGCGTGAGGTTAACAGCATCCGCAGGCCCGGCGCATGCAAGAGGATTTCACCCAAAATGGCACTGCCTTCTACCAGGTGTTCCATATTGTCAAAAACTATCAGCGCGTTTTTCTGGTGCAGTGCCTGGATCACCTGCATTTTGGGATCCGCCGGGCCAGAGAAGGATAAACCCAGAGCATTAGCTATTTCAGCCACAATGGATTCCGGCAGGTCAACCCCGGCCATTGGCAGAAAGTACACCCCATCGGTAAAGGTAGCTTCCAGCCGGCGGGCGACCTCAACCGCCAGGCGCGTCTTGCCCACCCCGCCCGGCCCGGTCAGAGTCAGCAGGCGGCAGGCCGGGTCGAGAAACTGCCGGAGGATGATATCCATTTCGTGCTCGCGGCCAATAAAGAGGGTCGGGAACACCGGCAGCAAAGATGTAGGCACTCCCCTGCGCTCACGCGAGCTGTCATTTTCTGGCGCAGGGGTCGCAAAAGTGAGCTGAGTCTGTTGGTGCGGCGCGTATGCAGGCTGCGGCAGAGCCGTTGGGTCGCCCATGCGCAAGGCCGCCCGTTCCTGGCGTGCGACTTTGAGAAACATCTCGCGCTGGTCAGGCGGAATTTCGAGCTGAGCCGCCAACAGCTCGGCAATCTGGCGTGATGGACGGCGCTCATCGGTTTCAATTTTGAAGATCAGCGACGGCGAGCATCCCACCCGTTGGGCCAGATCATTCCGCGTTAAATCCAATGCCTTCCGGCGGCGGCGAACCCAATTCCCAAATGAGGTTTCCAACGTAACTCCTGACCCCCATCGCATGTTGTGATGATTGTCAATCATAATTGTACTGCTTTTTGTCTCGTTTTTGTGTGATTTATATAGCCCCTTTATGGCACTAGCCCCGTCTCAATTTCGCTCCAGGTAGCTCCACCATCCTCACTTTTGTAGAAGCCGCTGAATTCCCCAGCTCCAAGGATGATGTACCGTACCGATGCTTCAAATGGATCAATGAGCAAATAGCGAAGTTCGCCATCGGGGAGTTCAAAGTTCGTTTCAACCCACTCTTGACCGCCATCGTTGCTCTGATAAAGCCTCAAATCTGGTGGGGGAAAATTGTTGATCGCGTAAAGAGATTTATCGGAATGTGGATCAAGGAATAACCCACCTATTCCCTGGTGAAAATTGTCTGCTTCGGGTAGGCGAATCTCTGTCCAATTCTCGCCGCTGTTGGTGCTGACATAAGTATAGTCACCCGGACCTGTGAGGTAGAGGGTTGTGGTAATCTGTGGGTGAAAAATTATTTGTGTAAACATATAACCAGATGGTCCAGGTTGGCGAATGCCTGTACTGCTGTTCATCCAGGTTTTGCCACCATCTTCACTTCGATAAATCCCCCCCATATTCACCAAATATAGACGCCCGGCTTTTACAGGGTCGACTGCCAGAATGCCTTCTGGGGTAAGCATTGGGAGTGGGCCGATTGGCGACCAGGTGTTGCCTCCATCTGAACTTGCAACCAGATTGCTGGCTGTTTCATCAACTGCATATAAAGTTCCTGATAGTGGATCTACCGCCAGCAGAGCGGGAGCGATCCCCGGAGCCAACATCCTGCGGAGAACGGGAATGCTCTCCGACTGCATGAAGGAATTAAGCAAGGATGGGGGCACCTGTTTGATTTCTGGCTCGCTCAAAACTTTCCATTGATTTCCGCCATCCATGCTTTGATAAATCTTATTGTCTGGAATGTGGATGTACAGTTTTCCCGGTATATTCGGATCGGCGGCCAGGATGATTTTGGGGTGGTCTCGAAAATCGAGCTTTGCAGACAATGCGGTGGGGGTAACCTGGCTGGTTGGGGTTGGCGCAGGCCGGGTTGGCGTGGGCGACATCGTCTCTGTAGGGGAGATTGGTTGAACAACGCCAGGGGTTGGCGACGCAACAGGTTGTTCCGTGAAACTCGCGTTCCGAGTTGCGGCCTGGCACCCCAGACTGGTGAAAAGAATAACGAAGACGATAACAAGAAAGATCTTCCTGATCAGGCGTTTCATCATTGATTATCTCCATTGATGTTCTCTTGATTGGCAACTGGATCTATTAATGATTAACTGCGAGGGCATGTCAAGCTCGTGTATATGCTCCGGTGTAGCCGGGTTCTGCCAGTAAAGCGAGGTTGACGAAAACCTTGTTCAGGAAATCTTTCCGAAGTATTTTCCCCAAAAGTACTGTGATCGCGCTTATTGACTTAATAGAATAAATATTCTAAAATTTATCATATCCACTCTTTGAGGGTGGCAGAAAACCTTAATAGTCAACCGCAAAAAGGATAATTTCTATGAGCGCAAAGAAAAATGCAGGGTTTACGGACGAAGAACGAGCCGCGATGAAAGAGCGCGCCCAAGAGCTAAAGGCCGAAGCGCGCATGAGTAAGGACAGGGCCGAGGGAGAAAACGCCGTGCTGGCGAAAATCGCCGAGATGCCAGAACCAGACCGCTCCATGGCCGGGCGGATTCACGAGCTTATCAAAGCCAACGCGCCAGACCTCTGGCCGAAAACCTGGTATGGGATGCCCGCGTATGCCAACAAGGATGGCAAGGTGATCTGCTTCTTTACAGCCGCATCCAAGTTTAACGAGAGGTACGCGATGTTTGGTTTCAACGCCGCGGCTAACCTCGATGAAGGTGCTATGTGGCCGACCTCCTTCGCGCTGAAGGAGTTGACCCCCGCCGTAGAAGAAAACATTGTCGCGCTCGTGAAGAAAGCGATGCGGCGCGGTCCGTGATTCGCGTTTTTACTCCAGGTATTTCACCCAGCACTCGCTGTTATAGACTTTTTTGAACCCAATGGCCTGATAAATCGGCAGGTCATTTCCAACATAAGCCGCCGTAGCGCCAAGCACTCCGCAGCGGCGGATGCCTTCCAATACGGCGGCTTTGCCTAACCCCATGCGGCGGTAGCGCGGGTCAGTAGCGACCGGTTCCACATATCCGTAGCGCCCGGTTGGCTCGTAGAACATCCCGCAGAAGGAAGCGAACTCGCCATTAGGGGCCGCAACGGCAATTTTCAGGTCGCGGCGCGCTTTAGGGGTGTCGAACATCTTCCTGCGGCTCTCCAATTCTTCTTCGTTCATAGGAACTTCGTCACCGTGATCGAATCCGCGCCAAAGCACCTGCTGGACTTTGCCCCAGTCGCACGCTTCGGCCAGGCTGGTCAGGCGGAAGCCTTCGGGCAGGAAAATGGCAGGGAATGGTTCGGGAATGGTGAACTGGCACATTGGGCGGGTTTGCCCTCCATCTTTTTTGTATCCGCGTTCTTGTACCAGTGCTAAAAACTCGGGGTCGTTATCATTAACATAAACGCCCAGATACTTGCGCCCGTCCTGGTCTGAGATGCCCGTCAATTGTGCTTCGGCATAATCCAGCATTTCTGTGCGCAGGTGGCGGTAAGCCGGGTGGAACTGGAAAAAAACCTCTCCTAGACGCCATTCGTAGTGACAGGCCGCAGCGATTTCCCCGCCCGATTCCCAAATCCCGAACCTGTCCATGTGTTCGGCATCCAAAGACGGGTGGAAGTGCATGTATTCCCACATCGGTTCAAGCCAATTCCCGTCCGCGTTGCCGGGCCGGTGGTGGGTGATCAGAAATTCGCTGATGCGCTGGTAATCCTGGGCATGGTGATAAGTACGTAGGGCGGTCGTCATGTTTTCCTCTCACCTTCTCTGACATATGGATGGCAAAGCGGCCCCGGCCATTGTTGATTGCCGTATAATGTCGGTGCTGATACCGCTATTCCGCAAATGAAAAAGGGGACGTGCGAAGTTTAAACGCTTGGCCCTGCCTGCCCGGTGATCTCGCGAATCTTCTCGAAGAACCCGCGCTTGCGCGCCGAAGAAATGCCCCAGTTGACCGGCACGCTTTGGTAGCCCTCGTCAAAGCCTTCGCCCGCCATGCGGTAATCAAAATACCCCCACGAGGCGTACTCGCTCACCGCTGCAACCAGGTTGTTCACCGGCAGGTCGAAATCAAAGTGATCGTCCTCATTGAACAGGATCGGAACCGGGCGGTAGCCTTCCACCTGGCGCGTCTGCGCCACCATCTGGCGGATGCGCAGTGGGTCGCCCACGCCGTTGCCGTGCAGAAGCAGGAAGTCTGCGGCGCGTACCACATTGGGCAGGGGGATAAACCCGCCCCCATAGCTGGTAGAGACGTACAACCGCCGCCCATCCTGCGTGTGGCTTTTCACCTGCTCGATCAATTCATGCACCCGATCGGGCTGGAGAATAGGGTGCGTGTAGCGCACGTTGCATTCATTATTGACTTCGATCAAAACGTTGCGGTAGCCGCGCTCGAAGACCCATTCCACCGCCCGGTCTACCCCGCGCCGCACGGCGGCCTCGTCTTTCAGGCGGTGATCCTGCCCAAAGTAAAAAATCCCCAGGATCACCGCCATTCCCAATTCGTCGGCGCGGTTTACAATCTTCTCGAAGCGCGCCATATAGTCTGGGCGCAGCTCGCCCTCTGGGGTCAGGGCCGAATTATGCCAGGGCTGCTCGCGCGAATACCCCTGCGGACTGCCCCCTTGCAGGTTGATGGTAAAGGCCAGCAGGCCATAACTGCGGTAGACCGGCAGCATGGCGATAAACTCGCGCGTATTGCGCTCAGGATCCCATTCACCCGTGTCAGGGTAGGCCCACAGCGCGCGCGTCTCAGGGTTGAGGTCATCAAAGGCGGCCTGTACCAGGCGGGCGTTCATCAGCAGACCCTCAATTGGGTACGATTCCCACATCCGCCCTGCATACGTCAATTGCCCATTGATGAAAAACTGGTTGCCCTCAATGGTTACAGTAGTATTCACGGTCATCCTTCTGATAGACACCAGAGAGTTCAGGCGCTTATGGGGCGCGCAAGTCGCGCACCGAGGCCCGCTCGACCAGATGGGTGTGCAGGTAGAGCGTCACCGGAGCCTGGTCGGGGTTCTCGGCCCGGCTGATGAGCAGTTGCACCGCCAGCCGCCCCATGCTCACCTTGTCAATGTTCATGGTCGTCAGCGGGGGGATGGCAATCTCTGCGTTGCTGCTGTTATCAAACCCCACCACCGACACATCTTCTGGAATGCGCTTGCCGGCTTCCAAAACGCCGTGCATCGCCATCAAAATGGCCTGGTCGTTGCAGCCCAACATGGCCGTCACCTGCGGATTGGCGATCAGCAGGTCACGCGTGGTGGCGATGATCGCCTCGCGGTCATTGTGAGGGCAGTCACCGTAATAGCGCTCGGCAATGCCAAAGTCCGCCAGCGCCTTGTCGTAGCCCTCGCGGCGGTAGCGGAAGCTCAGACGCGTGTCGGGCAGGCTGCCGATAAAGGCAATGTGACGGTGGCCCTTGCGGATCAGGTATTCGATGGCCATGTAAGCGCCTTCGACGTTCTCGGTCAAAACCGAGTCGTAATTGCCGTGACAGCAGTAGGCATCCACCAGCACAGTGGGGATATTGCGCTTTTGGAGAGCCTCACTCAACTGCTCATCTACATAATTGCCTACCAACAGCAGGCCGTCAACGCTGTTATCCTGAAGCAGGCGTGGAACTTCGAGGGTATTATTGTGCGCGTCTACCAGCAGAGAAGAGTACATCAGTGAGATATTCGCCCGGCGGCAGGCGGCTTCGATGCCGGAGATCACGTGTGAGAAGAAGATATTGGTTGACGGCGGCGCATCGTCGCCCAGCGAGCGTTTGACGAGCATCCCAATCGTGTGCAGTGAGGCACTGCGCGCTGCCGACGGGGATCGCACCGGGTAGCCAAGTTCACGGGCTACATTCACGACCTTCAGGCGCGTTTCCAGCGGCAGGCCGGGTTTATCGTTGAGTGCCAGTGACACGGTGGAAAGCGAAAGTCCGCTCTCTCGGGCGATATCAGACATCGTGATCTTCGAGCGTTTAGACGGCATAATCTCTCTTTATTGTTGCGCGATGGCTCTCTGGCAGTTCGGACCCATTCCAAAGAAGCCGGGCGGATTTCCTGTATAAATGACAGATAATCATTTATACTCTTGAATGCAATCGTCCGTCAAGTATTTTTAATAAAAATTTTAAAGGATTTTGGGTTTTATTTTCTGGCGCGTTTTTTGGCGGCGCGCAGGCGGGCCAGGGCGTCTTCTTCAGAGGGAGGCGGTTCGGGCGGCGCAGAAGGCGGCCCTGGTTCCGGCTGCGGTGGAGAGGCCGTTTCTGAGGGCCGGGCCATAGGTGGAGCCGCCGGCCCGCCGCTGGTGCGCGTGCGGGCACGTTCGCGGGCCCTGAACAGTTGACCTAAGACGCGCTCTTGCGGCCGCGCCGCCGTTCCCCTTCGGCTCAGGCGCTCTCGCGCCCAGGCGCGCGCTTTTTGCAGGTCGCGCGGGCTGAGCAGCACGCGCCGGATCGCCACATCTAGCGGAAAGAGCAGAGCGGCCAGCAGCAGCAGAGGCCGCCAGACTTCGCGGGCGCTCTCAGCCGAAGGCAGGTTGTGCAAAAATGCCTGCACCGGCTCTTCCAGCGGCCCGCCCCCGGTGATGCGCGCCAGTTCTTCCAGCAGGCCCAGGTTGGTCCCTTGGGCGCGGTATTCCGGCGAGTACGGCACAGCCAGTCCCAGAGTCATCGGTGGGCCCAGCGGCACTTCATCCTGACTGGCGCTGATCGCCACCAGGTAGGCCCCTGGTGCGCCGGTAGGCGCCAGGGCTTCGTATTTCCCCGCCCCTACCTGCCGCAGCGGAAGGCGCAGCGTCTCCAGGTTGGGGGTGGTCACGTAAGCGGTCACATCCAGGTAGTTCAGCGGGCGGCCTTCTGGATCTTCGGCGGTCAGTTGGATAAGCGCGCCCTGGTCTTGCAGGGTGACGCTGGGAGTCAGCCCTTCAGGCTTTTCAGGCGGGACCAGCCAGCCGACCAACTGCGCGGCAAAACGCGAGAAATCTTCCCACTGCACCCAGCGGGTAGCCCAGCGGCCTTTCAGGTCCGAAGTCCAGGCCGAAGCCCGTCCCAGCCCATACTGCCACGAAGCCAGCAGCGGGTCGCCGCGCGGCGTCAGCATATCCAGGCGCGCCGTGCCTTTGGGCGATGTGCCGTTATACCCAAACAGGCCGGGCAGGTCATTCGTATCTACGCCCCGCAGTGCCGGGCTGAGCGGCCCCGGCAGAGGGAAGAAGGCTTCTTCTACGATGTACTGACCCACCGACTGCACGGTCTCTTTCAGGAAGATGTCAGGGACGTGCATCATATCCACCGCCGGGTAATAACGCCCTTGCCCGTCTTGCGCCAGGGCTTCAAGGTATTCTGCCGAGCCCTCTCCAGCGGCGATTACGCTCAGGGTGATGCCTTCAGCCGCCATTTCCTTCGCCAGGGCATTGAGTTCGCCGGTGCGCACCCATCCATCCGTCATCAGGATGATGTGCTTGCGCTTGGCGTCCACCCCTTTGAGAGCCTCATACGCCGCGGTGACGCCAGAGGCCATATTGGTTTGCCCATCGGCCTGAAAGGTCCCAATCGCGCCTTCCAGCGTCAGCGGATCAACCAATTTTTGCACGTTCAGCGCCCAGCGCGCCTGGCTGTCGAAAGTGACGACGCCCAGGTAATCTTCAGGGCCTAACGCGCCCGCCGAGCGCATAATTGCTTCTTTGGCGATGTCCACTTTGGGCTGGCCTGTCTCAATGGGCGTATAGCTCTGGTTCAGGTCGGGGTCGTCGCAGTGACAGCGCCCCATGCTCCCCGATTTATCCACCGCCAGCACCAGTGCCAGGTTCGCGTTCAGCTCGCGTGATTTCACATCCATATACACCGGCATGGCCTGTTCGATGGGCGTGCGCAGATAGCCGCCCGCGCCAAAGCTGTTCTCGCCGCCGGTCATCAGCAAACCCTTACCCAACTCGCGCACGTAGACCGGCAGGGCCTCCATTGCGCCGTTGGGCAGGGCAGAAGCCGGTACATTTGCCAGGATCACGGCGTCATAGGCCGCCAGTTCGGGCAGGGTGGTCGGCAGTTCCGCCGGCGAGACGCGCTCCACCTGCATGTTCGCGGCTTCCAACGCGGGGATAAGGTTCTCGGCTTCGCCGGGCTGGCCTTCGACCACCAAAATGCGCGGCGGCCCGTGAACCACCGTAAAAGCCGCTCCCTCGTTGTTCTGCAGGCGGCGATCGGCGTCGGGCGTCACCTGGGCCCGGTAGCGGTGGAATCCGGCAGTTGGGCCTTCGATGGGGATGCTGTAGCGGTTCGGGCCGGCTTGCAGCGCCAGTTCCTGTGTGTGGATGAGCTGCTCGTCGGCAAATACTCGCAGCGAGGCCCCCACCGGCGCGCTGGAATGCACCACCACGTTCAGGTCAAAGCTCTGCCCTTCGCGGATGTCGGCGGGAGCTTCCAGCGACTCGACTAATACCTCGATCTCCTGGCCGCTTTCGCCCAGGGGGATGTATTCTAGCTGAATGTCTTGCATCGCGGCCAATTCAGCCTGCTTGAGCGCAAAGCCCAGGTTTTCGCGCCCATCCGAGAGCAGCACCAGGCGGCGCGCGCCTTCCGCCGGGAACAGGGCCGTAGCAAGCTGTAACGCGCTGGCGATATCTGTGCGCGTAGAGATGGGCGCTGAGGTAATGCGTGCCAGGCTGCTGTCGGGCGAGGCCAGGCGTTCCACCAGAGCGTCTTCGCCAAAGACCACAATCGCGGCGCGGTCTCCGGTGGGCATGGCTTCGATCGCCGCTTCAATCATTTCTTCGCCGCGCTCGCGTTCTTCTGGTGGAATGCTGTCAGAGGCATCCAGCACGAAGACGGCCGTCAGCGTGCGCGAAGGCAGCCGTACCTGTATCCCCGCCAGCGCCAGAATGATAAGCAGCAGCAGGAAGATGCGCAGGGCCAGTCCACCCCACAAGCGGGCGCGGCTGAGGGCTCTCCTGCCCAGCACCGTCAGCGCCGCCGTCAGCGGAATGAGCAGCAGAAGCCATAAGAATTGTGGGTAAATAAACGCAATACCGGTCATTTTCTTCCTTTTCGCTGCGCTCCGGCAGGAGCCGGGCGGCGCGTAATCCCCCTTAAACCAGCGGCCAGCGCGTCGCGCAGGCGGGCCAGCCCGGCGCGTTGATAGACGAGCCATTCGCCCATCAGCAGACCGAGGGCCAGCAGCGCCAGCGGTCGCCACCATTCGCGCTGTCCCAATTGGCTGTCTCTGCCGCCTGTTCCCGCTGGCCCTTCCAGTCCAGGGAGCGAGTCAGCCGGCAGCAGATTCGACTCTTGCGGCGCGAACAGGTTAACGGTAAAGGCCAATTCATCCTCTTCGCTCCCAAAGCGGATGCGGTACAGGCCCAATTGGGTAGTGTCTGCGAAGATCAGCCGCCCATTTTCGGGCTGTACCACCGCCGTTGAGCCATCTGGCCGGGTGATGGTAGCCTGAACTGCTGCGTCGCTCAACAGCGCGGGGTTGGGCGGCGTGAGCGTAACGCGCTCGCCCGGGGCCACCTGCGCGGGCAGCGGACTGCGCGCGCCTGGCGCCAGCCAGTCAATCAGGTTGGCCCACAGCAGTGGGAAGGCCACGTTCAGCGGCAGGTCCGAATGGTGCAGGTCAAAGGCCAGCACGGCCACCCGGCGGCCGTCCACCTCGCCCCGGAAGAGCAGCGGCACACTGCGCACATACTGCCCTTTGTCATCTTTCAAATCGCCCCCGATTACCGGCAGGGCCCAGTCGGGCAGGGGGATCTCCACCGCATCCAGCACGTTAATCTCTGCCAGGGTAACGTGTTCCAGGATGGGGTCATTCAGATCCAGCACGCGCGGGAGCGGACCTTGCACTATGCCCGTCGTGGTGAACAGTTCGGTGCTGGCCGGCGGCGCAATGAACAGCAGGCTGCCGGTGGGCGGAAGCGCGGCAGGGACCTGGTTGTCGTAGATGGTCAGGTCGGCGGCATTGAGCGCATCTTCTGCCGGTGGTTCAGCCGTGGGGGCAGTTTCTTCTTCGCCGGTAGGCGCTGACGGCTCCACCTGGCTGAACTCGACGCCCGGCAGCAGTGACAGAGCGGTTTTGATGAACACGTTGTTCCCGCCCACCAGCGTCACCCGCACCGGGCGGGCCTGCGGCAAGACGGCCAGCGCCCGGTCATCCAGCGCCAGGGCGTCTGCACCATCCAGCCGCGCTTCCACCGCTTCCGTGCCGGGGGGCAGACCTTCGGCCAGAGCCGCTTCTACTCCGCCGGGGGCAATCTCCAGGTCAAATGCGTTGATCAGCCGTCCCCCCGCAAAGATTGACAGGCGGCGCCTGGCTGGTTCCTCACCGTAATTGCTCACCTGGGCGAAAGCCGTTAGGTCACTGCCCGCCGCTCCAGGTTCCAGCGTCAGCAGGCTGATGGCCTGGTTTTCGCCCGATAACCCAAAAGGCAGGTAGCGCAGCCGCCCGCGCAGTGTCAGCCGCTGCGGCAGTTCCACGCGCCCGTCTGAAAGCACAAAAATTTCGGTCCCCGGCTGGCGCGCCGCGATAGCCGAGGCCAGTTCCAGGGCGACGCTCATATCACTGCCGCCCATCCCCGGTCGAATGGCTTCCAGGGCCTGGTAAGCCTGACGGCGGTCGAGAGAAGCAGACAGGCGCACCTGGGCCTCTTGCCCGGCCTCGATGATCGTCACCCGCGCCGAGTCGGGCAGGTCACCCACCAATTGGCGGGCGCGCTGCCGGGCTGATTCCAGCCGCGAGGGGGTTACATCCGTGGCCGACATGCTGGCGGACGAATCGAGGATGAAAATGGCCGCCTGCCCGCCCGCCCCTTCAGCCCACGTAAAAGGCCGCGCCACGGCCAGTATCAGAGCGATCAGGAACAGCAGTTGCAGGATCATCAGCAGGTTGAACCGCAGGCGCTGCCAGGGGGCATTGGCTTCTACGTCGCGCACTACCCGCCGCCACAGGTACACGCTGGAGACGCTCCGCTCGACCCGCCGCAGCTTAAGCAGGTAAAAAGCCACGATGACCGGCAGAAGCAGCCCCAAGAAAAACGCGCCCGGCGCTAAAAAGTTCATCGCAGCACCCCCTGGCGCTGGAGCCACGTGAAGAGCAGTTCTTCTAGCGGCACGGTCGTTTCAATCGGAAGGTACGCCATGCCCCGCGACCGGCAGAACTGGCGCAGGTCTGCCTGCCAGTCAGCCAGACTCTGGCAGTAGCGCGTCAGTACCTCATAATCCGCGGTGATCTCCACCTCGGCGCTGCTTTCTGCATCAATCAGCTTCAGGTCGCCGTTTAGTTCTGGGCGAATTTCTTCTGGCGCGAGGATATGCAGGACGCTGATCTCAAACCGGCGCGCGGCCAGGGCGCGCAGACCTTCTACCCAGCCGTCGTGCATCAGGTCCGAAAGCACCACCAGCAGGCCGGGCCGGCTTTGCGCCGCCGCATAAGCGCGCAGTTGAGCGGCCGGGTCGCCCGGCGTGCCGTTTTGGGGAGCCTTCAACGCCTGTAAGAAGGCGAACAGAGCCAGCGCCTGGCGTTTACCGCGCTGTGCCGGAAAAACCGGCTGGCCGTTGCCCCCGCCGATGGCCGTCACCGTCACCCGGTCCAGTCCGGTGAGCGCCACGTACCCCAGCGCCCCGGCCACCCGCGCGGCGTAGCGCAGCTTGTTGGGCTCGCCCCAATCCATCGAGCGGCTCGCGTCAATGATAAAATGAACCGTCAGGTCCTCTTCCTCGACAAACAGCTTAATAAAGAAGCGTTCCAGGCGGGCGTAAGCGTTCCAATCAATCCGCCGGAAGTCATCTCCCATGACGTAGGGGCGAAAATCGGCGAACTCAACCGACTGGCCGCGCTTGGTACTGCGGCGCTCGCCCTGCGTTTGCCCTGGCATCGCGTGCCGCGCAGCCAGGGCCAGGCGTTCCAGTCTCTGCAAAAAATCTTCCGAGAAAAACGGCTCGCTCATTCCGTTCAGGCTGTCTTTTCCGGCACAACCGCTTTTAGGATTTCACCGATCAGAGCATCAGTGGTGATCCCTTCGGCCTGGGCCTCGAAGTTCAGAATCAGACGGTGGCGCAGGGCCGGGACTGCCGCGGCGCGGATGTCGTCAAAAGCTACGTTATAGCGCCCATCTAACAGAGCCAAAATCTTCCCGGCCAGGATCATTGCCTGCATCCCGCGCGGGCTGGCCCCATAACGGACGTAATCGCGCACAATAGCCGGTGATTCAGGATCCTGCGGATGGGTGGCCTTCAGCACGCGGGCCGCAAACGCGGTGACGTGACTGGCAATCGGCACGCCGCGCGCCAGCGCCTGCATTGCGCGGATTTTTTCGCCATCTGCCGCCGGGCTGGCCGCTGGCGTAGATGTGGTGGTGGTGCGGTTGGCAATTTCCACCAGGTCTTCCACCGAAGGAAAGGGCACGTCAATCTTGAAGAAGAAGCGGTCTAACTGCGCTTCTGGCAGGGGGTAAGTCCCTTCCATTTCCAGCGGGTTTTGGGTCGCCAGCACAAAAAAAGGTTCCGGCAGCCGCCGGGTGACTTTCGCTACCGTCACGGAGTGTTCCTGCATGGCTTCCAGCATGGCCGACTGCGTTTTGGGTGTGGCGCGGTTGATCTCATCAGCCAGCACCAGGTTAGCAAAGATCGGCCCCGGCTCGAACTGAAACTGCCGCCGCCCCTGCTCATCCTCAACGATCAGGTTCGTTCCCACAATGTCAGCGGGCATCAGGTCAGGCGTGAACTGAATGCGCGCAAAAGAGCAGTCCACCGCCTGCGCCAGGGTGCGTACCAGCATGGTTTTTCCCAGGCCAGGTACGCCTTCCAACAGGGCATTGCCGCCTGCCAACAGCGTAACCAGGGTGTGACGCACCAATTCACTCTGCCCAACGATCACCCTCCCTACCTGGGCTTCGATCTCCGCCGCGGTTGCGCGGAATTCATCTGCGGTTATGGTCTCAGTTTCCATGGTTTTCCTTTATTCTGCAGGCGCGAGCGGCGCCTGATATTCATAGATCACCCGACTCGCTTCATCCAGGCCTTCAGTGTGTCCTTTTCATCGGTTAAGGTTCTAGTTGCGAAAAGTAGTTCTTCACGTAGTCCTTCAGACCCGGCGGGATATAAGACTGCTCCATCGCCTGCGAGGCCGCATCCAGATACGACTGGTAAACGGACTGGTAAGGAACCAGGGCCGGGTTGTTGACCCCACCCAGCGGGTTTTGCTGCTCGCGGCTGGTGGTTTCGCCCTGGTCGGTGTCTTGCCCAGGGATAGATAGCTCCCCATCGCCCTGCCCGCCGCGCTCGCGCGGCACGTAGACCTGGTTATCCAGCTCGCCAACCCCGTCGGGGCGGGCTTCGCCTTGCGGGTCCCCGGCCCGACCAGAGCGGTTGGCCCCAGGCAGGGTATTGGCGGTCGTGCCACCGCCCCCACCGGGCTGTGAACCCTGCCCGTTCTGCCCTTGTCCGCTTTGGCCGCTCTGACCGCTTTGCCCACTCTGGCCGTTCTGCCCCTGATTACCCTGCCCACTTTGCCCGCTTTGAGACGGACGGTTGCCCTGCCCGTTCTGGGCAGTCTGCTCCCCCTGCTGTCCGCTGTTGGCGACGGCCTGGCGGCTGCTCTGTAACTGTGAGAGACTGCGGCTCAGGGCGCGCTGGTCGGCGATTTCGCCTTCGGCCTGCCGCATCTCTCCGGCGGCCTGTTCGGCGGCCGCTTGCGCCTGCTGCATGTCACCATCCTGGGCGGCCTGGGCCAGCGCCGCCAGTGACTGCGCCAGCTCGCTGTCGCCGGCCTGGGCGGCGCGCGCGGCCATTTGCGCCAGTTGCTCCGCCAGGGCGGCGCGCTCTTCCTGGCTCATCGCCTCCAGTTGTTCAGCCAGTTGCTCCAGGGCCTCGGCGGCGGCTTCCAGATCACCGCGCGGCGTTTCGGTCTGGTTTGCCAGGGCCTGCAATTGGGCGGCCAGGGCTTCTAGCATCGCCTGGCGCTGTCCGGCGCGCGGGTCAATCTGCTGGCGCAGGCTCTCTTCCAGGCGCGAAATATCAGCCAGGGCCTGTTCGCGGTCGCCGGGGTTCTCGCGCAGGCGGCGGGCCAGTTCATCCAACTGGCGGAGCAGTTCTTCGCGCTCTTCCGGGGTCATTTCATCCGCATTAGCAATTTCCTCGCGCAGCCGTTCCACGGCTTCGGCCTGGCGTTCTACCTCGCGGGCTGCTTCGGCGCGCTCGCGCAGGATCTCATCCATAGGGTTGGGAAGCCAGATCAGGGCCAGGCTGGCCGCCAGGGCGATGCCAGCGTATAACAGTGCGCGGCGGTGAGCGCGCAGCGGAAAATCTTGCCCTGGCCGGATCTGCCCAGCCGCACGTAGCGCGTCAGCGTGGAGTTTTTGTACCAGTTCCGGTCGAAAACCGGCCTGTACGGCTTGGGGCAGCATTGGATTATCGCTTTCTAGGGCTAGGCTGGTAGAGAGGCGCTCTTTCAGCCCCAATTCGGCCTCGACCCGGCGGGCGACGCGCAGCGGAGGCATTGGACGCAATAGCGTATAGCCAAGAACAGCCGCCAGCCATGCCCCCACCGGTAACAGCGCCCATCTCAGCAGGTTTTCCACCGGCCAGATGCGCCCAGCCGCCAGCACGCCCAGCGCGGCCAACAGCGCCAGCCACAGGCTTTGCTGGGCCAGGGCGATGCCGTCGCGCCAGCGCAGCCGCCGTGCGAACCGCCGCAAATACGGAATTAAAGCTGAGGTTGCCATTTTAGCTGGTCCATTCCACCCCGGTCGTGCCGGTGATGGTCCATTGTCCATCAATGAATTCTAAAATATATGTCTTCCCGGCTGCGCCCAGGCCGCTGAAGTACAGGCTGGCCGGTACGTGGACGCTCCCATCCTTTTGCGCGTGGAGATTCCCAAAGGTGACGATCACCCCGTTGCCTTCGACCTGCCCGGTCTGCGGGTCTTTGGCAACTTCGTCGCTCGAAGCTGTCCAGCGGATTTCCGCTGGCAGATCCGCCAGGGCCGCGCTGATGCTCTGCATGGTGGCTTCGTCCAGCGTTACCGGCTCTTCTTTGGGCGTGTTGGGGTCTCCCACGCCGTCGTCGGTCGTTTGCACCAGGTAGATCACCGGCCAGTTCGGAGGCTGGTCGCCAAAGGTGTGATCAACGGTGTACAACTGCCGCGCCACTGCCGCGTAGATTTGCGCGCGCGCCTCTTCGTTCAACGTAACCTCTCCCGGTGCGGCGGGGGTGCTGGTAGGTCTGGAAAGCGGCGTAGGGGTTGGCCCCCCAGGCGGTGGGTAGATTTGTACGACCTGCTGTTCGACGGCAATAACGGGGGGGGGCATTATGGGGGCCGGCGTTGGGTCAAAGCCCAGACCGTTCGCCCGGGCCCATTCGTAGCGCCCGGCAGTTAGCAAGAAGGCCGCCGCTACCAGCCCGCAGAAAACCATCAGAATGGCCGCGCCCACCAGTGCCTCGCGGGCGCGGATGCGAAACCGGCGCGTTGGCTGTACCAGGCGCATCGTCATCAGATACAGCACCAGCGACAGGCTCCCATAAAAAGGCAGGCTGTAGTGATACAGCGGGCGCGGAATTTCCGTCTGGCTGATAGGGCTGATGCCGATGTTCCAAATTCCGCTCAGAACGTAAAACAACTGGAAGAAACTATCCGACTGTGACAGCGAAGGCGCCAGGGCCGCCGCCAGCGCCGAGATCGGGCTGGGCGCCAGAATCCAGCGCGGCGGCTCGCTCTGCCGCAGCACGCCCACCAGAACGGCAATGAAGATCGGCGCCGCAGTCATCAGCACCACCGTAATGTAGCTGGCAACAGTGGCCCATCCGGTGCGGCCAAACAGGGCCGACATAAACAGCCCCAAAATCCCCACGGTGATGGCAATCACCAACAGCACCACCAGCGCCTTGATCATTTCGCGCGGCGCGACGCCGCCGAAGATAAACACAATGCTCGCCAGCGGAATAGCCGCGAACAACAGCAAGAGCACGTAGCTCATCGCCGAGATTAACTTGCCCCACAAAATGCGCGCCGGTGATAGAGGCGTCGCCATGAGCATTTCGTAAGTCTGCTTTTCTTTTTCACCGCTGATGGCCCCCGCTGTCACTGCCGGGGTGATGGCGCAGATCATAAACAGTTCCAGGTAGGCCAGCGCCGCAAACATCCCCTGGCCCAACTGTGGGCTGAGGACAGTGGTGTAGCGCGAAGTCGCCAGAACCAGTTGCAGCAGGCCAAAAAGGACGCCCCCGGTGAGCAGCAGTACAATCGTTAACGTGATAAACGCGCGCGGTCCGCGCATTCGCGAGCGCAGTTCCTTCACAATAATCGGGTTGACGCCCAGGCGGAAGCCTGAGCGCGCCATCCATTGCTTCACGCCACTTCTCCTTTCGTCAGGCGCAGGAAGACTTCTTCCAGGCCGGTGCGGTTTTCACTGAACGAGACCACGCGCGTCCCCCGGCTGACGAGGGCCGCCAGCAGATCGGCCACGGCATTTTCGTCGCCCGAAAAATCCACGTCCAACTTAACCCCACTTGCGCCGTTCACCGGGTCGGCCTCAATCCTGCCCACGCCCGGCTGGTTGCGCAGAATAGCTTCGGCTTCTGCCGCATCCGATAATAGATGGATGTGCAGGCGGCGGCCTTCCTGTAACTGTGCGCGGATCAGGTCCAGCCGCCCGCTGGCGACCAGCCGCCCGCGCTCGATGATGCCAATCGAGTCGCACAGCTCGGCCAGTTCGCTCAAGATGTGCGAACTCAACACCACGGTTTTCCCCATTGCGCCCAATTCCCGCAGCAGTTCGCGCATCTCCACCCGGGCGCGCGGGTCCAGGCCCGAAGCTGGCTCGTCCAGAAGCAGTACCTGGGGGTCGTGCACCATGGCGTGCGCCAGACACAGGCGTTGGCGCATCCCCCGCGAGAGCGTATGCACGTAAGCGTCGCGCTTTTCCGTCAGGTCCACCAGGTCCAGCAGTTCATCAATAATCACCTTGCGCCGCCGGGCCGGCAGCTCGTAACAGCGCGCGAAGAAATCCAGGTATTCCCAAACGAGCAGGTCTTCGTAGACGCCGAAAAAGTCCGGCATGTAACCGATCTGCCGGCGCAGAATCGTCAGATTTTGCTGGATCGGGTTGCCGTTGAGGATGATTTCGCCGGAAGTCGGCTCCAGCAGGCCGGCCAGCATCCGCAGCGTAGTGGTTTTGCCCGCGCCGTTGGGCCCGATCAGGCCGAATAACGACCCTTTAGGGATTGCCAAATTCAAGTCCTGCACCGCCGTAAGTTTGCCATACTGCCGGGTCAGATTGCGGGTTTCAATCGCCATCGTAGGGGTTGCTTCGCTCACTGCGCACCTCCGGTTGCCGGCCCACGCTCGGCATCCAGGCCCATGTCTAAATAATAGCAGGCGAACATCGCGCCGTCGCTCTTCAGGCGCACGCGGATTGCGCCGCCATCGCTGACCAGCCCAGCAGGTTCGCGGATTTCGTTAGTGCCCATCACCGGGTCCTGGATGGCATTCCAGCTTTCGTTTTGCCAGTTCCACAGGGCAACCTCTGGCAACGCCCAGTCTCCCCCGCTGTCGCGCCAGATGTTTAATTTTAACGCTTTCAATCGGGCGTCGCCAAGCTCAGCCGGAACCCGGAACTCAAATTCGGCTTCTCCACTTCCCATGCTGACCGAAGCCGTATTGTTAGGGCCGCAGGGGCCGCCGTCGCGCGGCATTTTGCTCAGACTGCCAGGGACCATGCCGATGTGCAGGCTGATCGCCCCGCTTTCGGAAATGTTGAAATTCAAAGAGGTATATACCAGCGCCGTAGTTTGCTGTGAAAGGCGGTTATTGCGCACCTCAACGTTGGGCGGGGCCTGATCGAGCCAGCCAAAGACTGTCACCGGGTTGCCGCGTGTGATAGAAGAGTCGCCGCCGGGGAAGACGCGGCTGTTAATGGCGGCCTTCGCGCCCCACGACATATTATTATCCAGCACAGCGCTGAGAATATTGATTTTTAGATCAACCGCGCGCGGGTTTGGCCCGGTCTGGTTCATGCGGTCCTGGAAAACCAGGTAGCTGATGGGCGGCCCAAAGCGTTCTGCTTGCAGGTTGCCCAGCCCCAGGTCCACTTTGGCTTCCTCACCGGGGGCCAGGTCGCCCAGGCGGACAAAACGGGTCTGAATCACCACCACCACATCGGTGAGAGTGTAGGGAGTCTCATTGCGCACCACGCCGGTCAGAACGTCGTTTTCCATGCGCAGATCCCCCCTGATCTGCCCAAAATCGTCCCAGGTCTCCTCAGCCATGAAGCTCTGCATCGAGAACTGATTGACCGTCAATCCTCGGATTGTCGAAGGGTTGCCCTGGGTGAAAACCATCTCGCCGCCTATCGAAGGGCCGCCCGGCCCCCAGCCGCCCCCGTCATAGCCGGTCATCGGCGAGACCAGGCCGCCGCCTTCTACCAGAATCTCATACGATTGCTGGCGGGGTGAAAACAGCCCCATATAGCTGGTGACAGCCGCCGTTCCGCCCGGCTGCACCTCAACGATGGCAATTTTGTTCATTAACAGGTCCGTTCCGCGCATCACGTAGCCGGTCCAAAAGGCCCCGGCAGTGAAGGCCAGCGTAATCGCCGGGATGGTGACCCAGGCCAGGTGCAGACGGCGCAGGCGGCGCAGCGCCAGGTAATTGGCCGGCCCGACCATCACAATATACACCAACAGCAGGATGGTTAATCCCTGAATCGAAGGCAGGTCCAGCGAGGGGATGTTGGTAAGGGCATAAAAAAGCTGGTTCCCGCGCATCTGGCGCAGAGAAACGTCGAAGGGCATATTAGGTGGGTAGGCCGCGCCTGGTGCAAGCAGCTTTTCCCAGAAGGTCTGAGTGCCCGGCCAGCCGTTGAACGGAACGCCGCTCAGGTCGAAGGCCACAAAATCAACACTGCCGTTCCCAACGGCGCGCTCAATCACCAGCGGCAGCGCCTCGCTCCCCGCCAGGCGTTGGCTCTCTGCGTCCGGCTTGCCCACGGCGGCTACCAGGCGCTGCTGGCCGAGAATGGGGTCTGCTCCGGCAAACCGGGCCAGTTCCTGAATATTGTCTGCGGCCACTTCGACGGTATTCTGCACGTGCGCCGGCAGCAGGGTTTCGGGCAGTCCTACCGTCGTTTCCAGCGCGCCCGCTCCCCCGCCGATCACCAGCCGCCCGCCGGCCCGCACCCAGGTTTCGATGGCCCCGGCCTGTCCGGGCGTCAGACGGCCGGTATCCACGTTATTCAACACCAGCACATCCAGCGAGCGCAGTGCCTCAGGACGTTCCGGCAGTTCCGCCAGTTCTACGTCCACAATCACCTTAGGCCGGTCCTGTCCTGGCAGAACGATGGCGTTCAACAGTCCCAGCGCCCCACGTTCTGGCGAGGCCAACCCTACAAAAAAGCTGATATTGGGCTGCGGCCTGACGCTGATGCGCTGTGTTGCCAGTACCTGGCCCTTGCTGACCAGGTTGACCTGAAGTTCACGCGAAAAGTTGTTGGGCAGGATATATAAGGGAAACTGCTTGCGCGAACCTGTTGGCAGTGTGATGGGGGCCGCAAACACCGTCGTCCCCTGTGACCCCGTCACCTGCACGCGGACTTCGCCATCCACATCTTTCCCCTGGTTTTCCAATTCGATCCAGATGGGCAGCCATTCCCCGTATTTAAAATACCCGTCATACGCGGGAGTGGCGCTCAGGCGCGGGCCAGCCTGAGTCTGAGCCGCGGCGGGCAGACTCAATGCCAGCAAGCTGAATGCCAGAATGGCGGCAACCCACAATTTTCGTTTCAATGAACTTCCTCCACAGTTCCCAGATCGGTTGGCGCTTTTGCCATAGCAAAGCGAACCGCCCAGGGTTTGAATAGCTATAGGACGTAACAACCGGCCCAAAAGTTCCAGATTCCGGCTAGTTTGATTCGGTTAGGGAAAGTTTGCTGATGACCGCGCCGGCCGCCACCAGCACAGCGCCCGCCCACAACCCCACGCCGGGAGCCACGCGCAGCACCAGCGACGAAACCAGGGTTGATAACAGGGGCGTGAGATAAGAGAGCGAAGCAACCAGGATGAGATTTCCCTTGCGGACAGCCAGGTCCCACAGGATATAAGCCAGCATGGCTGGAAAGATCGCCATGTAAGCCAGCTCGAAGACTGCCGACAGCGTCCATTCTGAACTTTCGGGGCTGATAAGGCGCAAGACTCCCAGCACCAGGCCGCTGACCAGCAAAAAGGCCGGTACGGCACTGCCGTCTTCCTGGCCGCCCCACCGGCGGTTGAAATTGCTATACAGGCTCCACGCCACTGCCGCGACCAGCGCCAGCAGGTAAGGGAGGGCCGCGCCGCCGAACAGCGCGGGGAGTAACTGCCCGGCGGCGTCTGTGCCGGCTGTCATTGCCAGCCACACCCCTACCAGCGACAGCCCCAGGCCGAGAGCCAGCCAAGGTTTTGCCCTTTGCTTCAGGATTGGAATGGAAAACAACAGGCTCAGGCCCGGCCACAGGTAATTGATTAGCCCAACGGCCAGCACCTGCGCGCGGTTTTCCGCCATCCCCACGGCGGCATAGAGCGCCACCATGTACAGGACAAACAGGCCCCCACAGCCCCACAAGAAGGCGGGCCGCAGGCGCACCATCCGCGCCAGACTGCCGCGCGCCTGCGCCTCCGCCGCTGCCAGGCCCACCACCCCGGCCAGGGTGTAGATCAGCGCCGCCGCCGTCAGCGTGCCAAGCCGCTCGGTCAGCGAGCGCGAAAAAGCGATGGTCGTGCCCCACAACAAGATGGCCGCGACCCCCGCCAGGGTATAGCGTGTGGGTAGAAGATCCGTCTTCATAAGAACTTAATTATTGTACTATGAGAGCAATCTGCGAAGCAACAATTTTGATTGTCTAGACTTCTTTTTAAGAAATCCCTTGAAAGTTTTGTTGATAATTTTAATAAACCCGTTAAAAGGTCGTTGACAACCTCAATAAAACGCGATATGATTAAATTGTTCATTGAAAGTTTTACTGAATTTACCAAATACCCGTTGAAATTCCTTGTGGTTGTGGTGTGATTTTGGGCCTGTTGGCCCAAATAATTTCATCGTCTTCCTGGGGTACAGCGACTATGGCGTCTTCCGCAACCTTGCGCGATGTGGCAGAACTGGCGGGCGTGTCCATTGGCACGGCTTCTCAAGCCCTCAATAATCGCCCCAATGTCTCTCCAGAAACGCGCGCCCGCGTGCTGGATGCCGCCCTATCGGTGGGTTATCAGATGAAAGACCCTCCCCCGTCCACTGAAACCAACCTGTCGGTGATCGGCATGTTGACCAAAAATGATTTTGGACTGCCGATTACGGCCAACGCGTTCTACTCTTATGTGCAGGCCGGGGTGGAGAGTGAGTGCCGCAAGCTCAATATCGGGCTGATGTACGCCACCATTATTGTGGACCAGCAGAACCGCCCTGTCACCTGGCCGACCATGATCAGTGAACAGCGCATTGATGGGTTGATCCTCATTGGAACCTTTATCCCAGGCACGATTGACAGGATCGTCCGCCGTGCTGAGATCCCCGTTGTGTTGGTGGATAGTTACGCCCCCAATCTCAATTTCGATAGCGTGCTGACCGATAATGCCCAGGGAGCCGCTTCCGCCGTCCATTACCTGATCGACCAGGGCCATCAGCATATCGGGTTGATCGGCTCTAACCCCGATTCGCCCCCCAGCATCGCCGAGCGGCGCAGTAGCTACCTGGCCGCGCTTAAGGCGAGGGGTATCGAGCAGGCTTATGTGCAGGATTCTTTCCTTTACATGGAATCGGGGTACGAGGCCACCAAACGCCTGTTAAAAACATCCCCCCAGGTGACGGCCATCTTTGCCTGCAACGATGAAGTCGCCATTGGCGCCCTGCGCGCCGCCCGCGACCTCGGGCTGGATGTCCCAAGAGACCTGTCCGTCGTCGGCTTTGACAATACAGATATGGCAAAAAACGTCACCCCCGCCCTCACCACCGTCCACGTGCATAAAACCTGGATGGGTGTCATAGGCCTGCGTCACCTCTTAGATCGCGCCCAGAACCCAGATCGTCCTAAGGTGACGACCCTGGTTTCGACGCAGTTAATCATTCGTGATTCCGTCCGCTCGCTCAAGCCGCAAGCTGGCAGTGCTGGCAAGCAAGCAGACTGAATATTTAACAGTAGTAGTTGCTCCTCCTTACAGGTAAGTTCAACAATTGATCTGCCGGTTAATTGAAATACCGGAAGCGTTTTAATCAACCAGGTAGGGCCGCTGGACGTTTTGTCGGGCCTGCAAGCCTCATGGTTAAGATCTTTCGGCGCTTTACCTGGTACAGTCCACAGCCTTTGCATCAAAAGGAGGTGATGATTCGCGAAATTCTTGTTTCACCTGCTGAGTCTGAGTTGTGTTAACCCAACGATCAACTGACACGGAGGAGTCAATGCGTAAGTTTGCTGTTATCAATCTGATTGTGGCGCTCATGCTGATTCTGAGCGCCTGCGCGACCTCGGCCCCGCCCACGCCCGAAGTGCAGGAGCCAACCCAGGCCCCCGCGGCCGAGGCTACCGCCACCCAAAAACCGGCCGCTGAGGCCACCGCCACCACTGCCGCCGAACCTACCGCCACCCTGCCCCCGGCTGCGAAATACAACGAGTCGCCCATGCTGGCCGAGTTGGTCAAAGCCGGCAAACTGCCCCCGGTTGAAGACCGCCTGCCCGAAAACCCCATGGTGGTAACGCCCCTGGTAGAGGTGGGCAAGTACAGTGAAGAATTGAAGTTCGGCTTCGTCGGCGCTAACGCCGCCTGGGGTGGTTTCCTCTACCTGGCTGGCTGGGAACACCCGGTTTCGTGGAGCCCCGATTTCAGCACCATCGTCCCCAACATCCTCGAAAGCTGGGAGACCAGCCCCGACGCCACGGAGTACACCTGGCACATCCGCAAGGGCCTCAAGTGGTCTGACGGCGAACCCTACACCGCCGACGACATCATCTTCTACCTCGAAGATGTGATCGGCAACACCGACCTGTTCCCCGGCGGCATCGGCGCCGACTGGCTGCCCTCTACAGAAGTCGCCAAGGGCCTCAAATGGGAAAAGCTCGACGACTACACCGTCAAGTTCATCTTCCCCAAGCCCTACGGTACGTTTATGATCCAGCTTGCCACCTGGGGCGGTCGCCAGTTCACCCAGTACCCCAAGCACTACCTGATGCAGTTCCACAAGAAGTACAACCCCGACGTTGATGAGCTCGTGGCTGCCGACGGTAACGTCAAAGATTGGATCGGCCTGTTCTTCAAGAAAGGCCCCGATACCTGGGGTGATCCACAGCGCTTCTTCGATGATCCCAACCTGCCGTCCATGTCCCCCTGGGTCACCAAACAGCCGTTAGGGACCGGCACGACCATTATCCTGGAGCGCAACCCCTATTACTGGAAGGTGGACACCGAGGGCAACCAGCTCCCCTACATTGACAAAGTGACCGGCATCTCCTACCAGGATGACCAGAGCCGCACTTTCGCCATGCTCAACGGCGACCTCGATTACATCAAAGACCCCGGCGAACCGAGCCGCGAACTGTATTACGGCGCCGTGGATGAAGGCAAGCCCATCGCGATTTACAACCCACAGCCCGATGGCGGCAATACCCAGTCCATCCACTTCAACATGACGGTCAAGGACCCCATTCTGAACGAAGTCTTCAACAACAAAGACTTCCGCATCGGCATGTCGCACGCCATTGACCGCGCTGAGATTATCGAAGTGGTCTTCAAGGGCCAGGGTAAACCTGCCCAGGTTGCGCCGTTAGAGTCTTCGCCGCTCTACAACGAACAGCTCGCCAACCAGTACCTTGAATATGACGTAGACCTGGCCAACGAGTACCTCGACAAAGTACTGCCGAACAAAGATGCCGAGGGCTTCCGCCTCGACAAGAATGGCCGCCGGTTTAACTTCCTGCTGACCTTCTCCAATGACCTGTCATTTGGCACGCACTACGTTCAGGTGGCCGAACTGCTCATTAAATACTGGAAAGCAGTGGGCGTTGACGTCACCATGGACTCGATCACCGACGCTGTGCTGGGTGAGCGCCGCAAGACCAATGACATCCAGGCCTACCTCTACCACGGCGGCGAGGGCGGCGCGGGTATTACGGCCATCCTCGATCCCCGCTGGCACGTGCCCGGTGAATTCCACGGTTACTTCGGCACCGGTTGGTACCTCTGGCGTGTCGACTCCGAGAAGAAAGACCCCAACGCTGTGGAGATGCCCCCCGAAGTCAAGGCTGTGCGCGATATCTACGATCAGGCCATCCAACAGCCCACGCTTGAGGGTCAGATCGAGAAGATGAAAGAACTGATGCAGGCTTCCGCCGATATGTTCTGGTGCATCGGTATCTCGCGGCCCGGTATCGGCTACCAGCCCGCCAGCTCTCGGTTGGGCAACATCCCCGAAACCTGGATGGATGGCTGGCTGGAAGGCACGCTGAAGATCATCTATCCCGAACAGTGGTATATTAAAGAATAAGAACGCATTAACCCAATAAACTGGCAGCCGGCCGCCTGCGACCGGCCGGCTGCTGCCGGTTCCTTCCGAATGACTGTGGTTGGGCGGCGGCACAGCCGCCGCTCAGCCACAGCCAGGCTCAGAGAACCTCACCCGTTCTGGAAAGGGGATGGAATTCACCCATGTGGAAATACCTTCTGCGCCGGTTTACGTATGCCGTTTTTACCATCTGGATGATCTCGATGGTTTCATTTGCCGTCATCCAGCTTCCCCCAGGCGATTATGTGACCGACATGGTCAACCGCCTGCGCGCTTCTTCGGGGAAGATTTCGCCTGAATGGGAACAGCGCATGCGCGAAACGTATGGGTTCGATGATCCCATTTACGTGCAGTATTTTAAGTGGATGCGCAATATCCTCTTGCGCGGCGAGTTTGGCTACTCTTTTGTCTATAAGCGCGACGCCGGCCAGATGATCGTGGAAAGACTGCCCATGTCGGCAACGATGGCCCTCGCTTCTTTCCTGCTGATTTGGGCAATCGCGCTTCCTCTGGGCATCTATTCCGCCGTCAAAAAGTATTCGGTCTTTGATTATGGCGCATCTTTCATCGGGTTTATCGGCTTAGCCATCCCGAACTTCGTTTTAGCGCTGGTGGCGTTGTACATCTCTTATAAGATTTTCGATAAAGCCGCCATTGGCCTGTTTTCATCGGAATTTGTGGATGCGCCCTGGTCACTGGATAAGCTCATTGACTTACTCAAGCACCTGTGGATTCCCGCCCTGGTGGTGGGTCTAAGCGGCATCGCCGGCCTGGTGCAGACCATGCGCGCCAACCTCCTGGACGAGCTCAACAAGCCCTACGTGGCTACTGCGCGCTCAAAGGGCCTGTCTGAAACCAAGCTGTTGTGGAAGTACCCGGTGCGCCATGCCCTCAACCCCTTTGTCAGCACTATCGGATGGATGCTCCCATCCCTGGTTTCAGGCGAAGCCATCGTTTCCATTGTGCTTAACCTGCCGACCGCCGGCCCGGTGCTGTATTCCTCGCTGATCCAGCAGGACCAGTACGTAGCCGCTGGCTTTATCCTGCTGCTCAGCACCCTCACGGTCATCGGTACCTTCATCTCCGATCTGCTGCTGGCGGCCCTCGATCCGCGCATCCGGCTGCAGTAAAGGCTCAGGCTGTGACAATCTGCCGGTTTAAGGATTTGTTTCGATTGGTTTTGAGGTAGAGGATAAAGATGTTAAACCTGCTCAAGCGAAAGTTGTACCCGCAGCCCGCAGTTGTCGCCGAGGCGCCGGAAACCGATACCAAGATCGAGGCCGCTTCGCAATGGCTGTTGATGTGGTGGAAATTCCGCAAAAGCACCCTGGCGGTGATCGGCGGAATAGTCGTCATCATCACTTACTTCATTGCCTTTAATGCTGAGTTTTTCTCGCCCAAAAGCGTAGAGTGGTACGACAAACAGTACGTTTACGCTCCTCCCCAGCCGCTCATCCTGTTCCTGGATGGCAAGTGGGACCCGTTTGTCTATGGCTATAAGTTCGAACGCGATCCAAAATCCCTCAAGAAAATTTTCAGCATAGACTACACCAAGCGCATCCCCTTTGGCTTTTTTGTCAAGGGGGAGCCGTATAAGTGGTTGGGGCTGTTTCCTGCGGATGTCCGGCTGATCGGGCCGAAAAACCCCAACGATCCATTTTACCTTTTGGGAGCCGATAAAAGCGGGCGCGACGTTCTCAGCCGCATTATCCACAGCGCGCGTATCTCGCTGACCGTTGGCCTCATCGGCGTATTCATCAGCCTCATTATTGGGGTGATCCTCGGCGGCATCTCTGGCCTGGTAGGCGGTTGGGTGGATAACGTCATCCAGCGTACCATCGAGATTTTACTTTCCATGCCGCAAGTTCCTATTTTATTGGCGCTGGCGGCGGCGGTTCCCCCCGGCATGGACCCCTTGAAAGTCTATATCCTTATCTCCGTCATCCTCTCGCTGGTCGGGTGGACGGGCATGGCCCGCGTGGTGCGCGGGCGCTTCCTGGCCCTGCGCGAAGAAGATTTTATCCTGGCGGCCCGCCTGGATGGCGCCAGCCAGATGCGCCTGATCACCAAGCACATGCTGCCTTCCTTTTTCAGCCATATCATCGCTTCCATCACCCTTTCCATCCCTTACATGATCCTGGGCGAAACCTTCTTCAGCTTCCTGGGCGTAGGGTTGCGCCCGCCGGTCGTCAGTTGGGGCGTAATGCTCCAGGATACCCGCCAGATCGTCACCGTGGCGGCTTATCCCTGGCTGCTCTACCCCGCCGCCGCCATTGTGATCGTCGTGCTAGCCATGAACTTCTTAGGCAATGGCCTGCGTGATGCCGCAGACCCGTATGCCAACTAAACCAGAACAGGCCCAACCATGAATGACACTCTAATTGAATTCAAGGATTTCCGACTGCATTTCTTCACCGATGAAGGCGTCGTTAAAGCAGTGGATGGCGTGGACCTGGTGGCCCGGCGCGGGAAGACCCTGTGCGTCGTGGGCGAATCGGGGTGCGGCAAGAGCGTCATGGCTCAGACCTCCCTCCGCATCGTCCCCAAGCCTGGCCGCATTGTGTCCGGCAGCATTATCTACACCACCAAGTCTGGCGAAGTAGTGGACATTGCCACGCTTGACCCTAAAGGAACCAAGATCCGCGAGATTCGCGGCGCCGAGATTTCAATGATTTTCCAGGAACCGATGACTTCCCTCAGCCCGATGCACACCATCGGCGACCAGATCGGCGAAGTCATTATGCTTCACCAAAAGGTCAATAAGAAGGAAGCGCGCGAGCGCGTCATCCACATGCTCGACCGGGTGCGCATTCCGCGCCCGGAGCGCCTTGTAGATGAATATCCCTTCCGCCTCAGCGGTGGGATGCGCCAGCGCGCCATGATCGCTATGGCCCTCTCGTGCAACCCCAGCCTGTTGATCGCCGATGAGCCCACCACCGCCCTAGACGTTACCACCCAGGCGCAGATCATTGACCTGATGCAGGAACTTCAGCGCGAGTACGGCATGGCGATTATGTTCATCACCCATGACCTCGGCGTGGTAGCCGAGATTGCCGATGACGTGGCCGTGATGTACCTGGGGCGGATCGTCGAATATGCCGATGTCTATACCCTGTTTAACGCCCCCAAACATCCCTACACCCAGGCACTGCTCTCATCGGTTCCCAAAGTGACCGTTGAGCGCCAGCCGCTGGAGCCGATTCAGGGTATGGTTCCCAATCCCTTCCGCCGGCCCAGGGGCTGTACCTTCCATCCGCGCTGTATTAAGGCCATGCCGGTCTGTAAAACTCTAGAGCCTTCTCTGGTGCAGGTAGGCCCTACCCAGGTGCGTTGCCTGCTCTATGAAGAGCAGCGCGTTCAAAGCAGGCTCCCCGCGGATTAAGCGATTACGGGTTCATGTGGAAAGTGAAAGGTAGCCAATCATGGAAACGATGGAAAAAACTGCTGGAACCACCACGGCCTCAACGTCCTCGGATGTACTGCTTGAGGTGCGCGGGCTAAAAATGCACTTCCCCATTGTGCGGGGGATCTTTGGCAGTTCAAAGGGTTGGGTCAAAGCGGTGGATGACGTCTCCTTTGACGTGGCGCGCGGCGAAACCCTGGGCCTGGTGGGCGAAAGCGGCTGTGGCAAGACCACTGTTGGCCGCTCGATTGTACGTGCTTATAAACCTACGGGTGGGATCATCAATTATTACGGCATTGGCAAAGAGCCGGTCAACCTGGCGGAAGTCGAAGAGAGCGAACTGAAGGCTTACCGTCAGGATATTCGCATGATCTTTCAGGATCCCTATTCTTCACTCAACCCGCGCATGCCGGTATTTGAGATTGTGGGCGAACCACTGCGCAATCTGTTCAGCATGAGCCGCTCTGAAATGGAAGATCGGGTGCGCGAAGCCCTGGTGCGCGTGGGCCTGCGCCCAGAATACATCCGCCGCTATCCTCATGCCTTCAGCGGCGGCGAGCGCCAGCGCATTGGCATTGCCCGCGCGCTGGTGACGAACCCCAAGCTGGTCATTGCCGATGAAGCCGTCTCAGCGCTGGATGTGTCGGTGCGCGCTCAGGTGTTAAACCTGCTCGAAAACCTGCGCAAAGACCTCAATCTGACCTACCTGTTCGTTTCGCATGATCTCAGCGTCATCCGCTACATCTGCGATCGCGTGGTAGTGATGTACGTGGGCAAAGTGGTCGAATCGGCGCCGGTGAATGACCTCTACAGCACGCCCAAACACCCCTATACCGAGGCGCTGATGTCAGCGGTTCCCATTCAGAACCCTGCTCTGCGCAGTCTCGAAACCCGCATCCGCCTCAAAGGTGAGATTGCCGATCCCTCCAATCCGCCCAGCGGGTGCTACTTCCACCCGCGTTGCCGGTTTGCGCAGGAACGCTGCAAGGTAGAAGCCCCAGAACTGCGCCCGATTGGCAAAGATCGTATGGTGGCCTGTCATTTTGCTGAAGACCTGAGCCTCAAAGGCGCGGTGATGGGTCACGCGGCGATCTTGTAAGCCCCTCTCATCAAGCCCGAATGCGCCGGCACTAAGCAAAACGCCGAAAGTACCTTAATCAACCAGGTAGTGCGGCCAGGCGTTTTGCCCCTGTAATTCGCCGGGCATGTAAGTTTTGTTGCTAAAATTCTTTCGGCGAATTACCTAGCGCCGGCGCATTCTTCTGTACGGCGGTGATCTCTATCTGTTGGGCGCTTTGCTCTTTTACTCTCCGCTGTGAAACAGGTCCCCATGCACAGGATCATTCCTCTCTTTTTCGCGTGCCTTATCCTGTTGACCGCTCTACCCGCCTGCCGGTCACAATCCCAGCCGGCAGACGTAGAGCCAGCCACTGCCGCAGTTTCGCCAGAAGCGGTCTCTTCCCTGCCATCGGCGGCGGCCGCGCCCCTCCCCACTGTAGTAACGGCCACCCCTGTCCCAACCGAGACGCCCGCCCCTACCCCTTCCGTCACGCCAACGCTCCGGCCCAGTCCAACCTTCACCCCTCCGCCGCTCAACGCCGCTATTACTGTGGACGTCCGCGGCCCGGGCCAGAGCTTTAGCCCCTATTTGCTGGGCAGTAACCTGCCCGCCTGGTTAAAACGTGAGACTTTCGAAAATGCGGCCTTCCGCGCCCGTGTCGCGGCGGCGGGCCTCACCCTCATTCGCATCCCAGGGGGCAGTTGGGGCGATGAATTGGGCTGGTTAAGCTGCGAAATGGGCCAGGATGTACCCGGCGCAGTGCCGTGTCAGTACCCCTGGGCGGCTCGGCCCACGGACTTTATTAACTTCTTCCGCGGGTTAGCAGACCTGGGTGCGCATCCCGAACCCATGTACATCGTCAATGTCAACTATACAGCTCAAGAAGCCGCCGCTCTGGTGGCCTTCTTCAACGCCGACATTGGCGACCCGACCGTCATCGGCGTAGACCGCAACGGCGTAGATTGGAAAACCGCCGGTCATTGGGCCGCCCTGCGCGCCGAACACGGCAACCCTCAGCCGCTGCGCATCCATTGGTGGGAGATCGGCAACGAAATCTACGGCGGCAGAACCGGCGGTAAGGCTTGCGGCGCCAACGGCTGGGAAGCCACCTGGACCTGTGATGGGACGGAGTATATCCAGGGGATCGCCGGGCACGATGGCTTCCTTCAGATGCGCGCCGCCATGCGGGCCGTAGACCCCGCCATCCAGGTGGGCGCGGTGGGCGGAACCGAAGCGGTGATGGGCAGCCGCTGGAGTGAAGCAGTGATCCGGGCGGGTGTTGGTCAAATAGACTACTTTGTCTTGCACACCTATCCCAGTTATTACGATTATCGCAACCCCGCCAAAGAATACCGCGAAATTCTGACTCTGCCCCAAACCCTCTGGCCCCGCCTGGCCGACAGCGTTAACGCCGCTTTTCAATATTATAATGAGGGCCAGACCATCCCTGTGGTTGTGAATGAATACGAGATCGTGCCTGCCTATGGCCGGCAGGATTATCGCAATTACATGAATAAGCATATTGACGCTCTGTTCATTGCCGATTCCATCGGTCAGATGGCCCAACTGGGCATTCACATGGCCGCTCAGTGGGACATTATGAATGGAAAATCCGATGACTTCGGCAATGAATTTGGCCTGATGCGCGCCGATGGCACCAATGACCGCCAGCCGAAGTACTGGGCTTTTCCCTTATGGTCGCGCTTTGGCACTACGCTTCTTCCTGTAAAGTCCAGCGCCCGGCCAGAAAGCGAGTTGAGCGTGTATGCCGGCCGTCTGGCGGATGGAACCATCACGCTGATGGTGATTAACAAGACCGGCGCTGTCGCTAACGTTGAACTCACCCTCGACGGGGCCGCTCAAATTGTGGGCGGGCTGGCCGATGTGCTAACCGCCCCCTCGCTGGATGCACCAGAAGCGGTCTTCAACGGCGTGGCAAACCCGGCGGATGATTACAGCGATGCGCCCTCTCTGCCGTTAGAAGGAACCGAGACGAACCGGCTGAATTACACCTTTGCGCCGCAGTCGGTTACATTGTTGCGGCTGACGGCCCGCTGAACGGTTTTGAAGTTTCATCGTAACCACCGCTTAGGTAGCGGAATTTTTCGGAGGAACCAGCTATGAGTACTGCTCAGCCTGAAAGTGTAGGGTTTTCGACGGCGCGCCTGGGGCGCATTGCCAGGTTAATGCAGGGGTATATTGATCGCCGCGAGTTGGCCGGTGTGGCGGTGTCCATTGCCCGCCGCGGCAAAACCATTTACCAGGATTTTTGGGGGTATATGGACCTTGAGGAAAAAAAACCTCTCCGGCCCGATACCATCTACCGCATTGCCTCCATGACCAAGCCGGTTACCAGCGTAGCCGCCATGATGCTGTATGAAGAAGGCCATTTTCACCTTAACACCCCGGTTGCGCGCTTTATCCCAGAATTTGATCAACTGCAAGTTTACCAGGGCGAAGATCAACCCCCGGCCCCGCTGGAGCGTCCTGTCACGTTTCGCCACCTGTTTACCCACACCTCAGGAATCGCTTATGGGTTTAATCCCGATGACCCCATTGACCGGCAGATCCAGCAGGTCTGGAAGAAGTTGAATGAATCAGGCGAGGATGTGAGCGCGCGGCAGGTAGTTTCAGAAATCCTCCAGGTCCCGCTGGCCTTCCAGCCGGGGACGAAGTGGCGCTACGGCTTCAATATTGAAATCTTGGGCCATATTGTGGAACGCATCTCCGGGCAGACCTTGGCAGAGTTCATGCAGGAGCGCATTTTTGACCCGCTGGGCATGAAAGATACGGCCTTTTACGTTCCCGCCGAAAAATGCGAGCGCCTGGCAGTCCTCTACGGCCACCTGCCCGGCCAGGAGGGCTTACAGCGTCTTCCCAACCAGGAAGTTCCAACGAAACTGCCGGCCTTTCAATCGGGCGGCGGCGGATTGTTCACCACCCTGGGCGATTACGCCCGCTTTTTGCAAATGCTGGCCGCTGGCGGCGCAGCCAACGGTGGCCGCCTGTTGAGTCCTAAGACGGTGTCGCTGTACAGCATGAACCACGCTCCCGCCCAGGCCCTGCCCTATGGCTTTGCCCCCAAAGAAGACCTGTACCATGCCGGTTATGGCTACAGTCTCGGAACGCGCGTCTTGCGCGACGTTTCGCAGTCGGGCATGGCCGGCTCGGCGGGCGAATTCGGTTGGGATGGAGCCTTCAGCACCTACTTCTGGGTTGATCCACTTCTGGAATTATATGGCCTGATGATGCTCCAGCATTACCCCAACGCTTATTACCCGGTGGCCCAACAGTTTAAACAGCTCACCTATCAGGTCATTATCGAATAATTGCCACTGCAAAGACGGCGGCCGTACTGGCTGATTGCTTACAGAATCTTTTTGGATAATCTTTCAAGGAGTCCAACATGGCGCTCGAAATCAAGAATGGAATTTCTGTTCCCAACCTGCCGTGGGAAGAACGGCCCGCGGGCTGTTCAGACGTGGTTTGGCGCTCGTCCCGCAACCCCATCATACCGCGCAACCTCATCCCCCGCGCCAACAGCATCTTCAACAGCGCGGTGATCCCTTACCAGGGCAGGTTTGCCGGCGTGTTCCGCATTGATGACACCCGCCGCGTAATGGACCTATACTTCGGTCAGAGCGAAGACGGCATCAACTGGCAGATCAACCACCACCCCATCCAGTTCGTGTGTGATAATCCCGAAATTGCCCGCTTCGTTTACCGCTACGATCCGCGCCTGTGCTGGCTGGAAGACCGCTATTACATCACCTGGTGTAATGGCTATCATGGGCCGACGATTGGTGTAGGTTACACCTACGATTTTCAGACCTTTTATCAGATGGAAAATGCCTTTCTGCCGTTCAATCGCAATGGCGTCCTCTTCCCGCGCAAGATCAACGGCAAGTATGCCATGTTCAGCCGCCCATCCGATAACGGCCACACCCCCTTTGGCGATATTTTCTACAGCGAAAGCCCCGATATGGTGCATTGGGGCTGCCACCGCCATGTCTTAGGAACTGGCTCGTGGTGCTATACCAAAGTAGGGGCCGGACCGATCCCGATTGAAACGTCTGAAGGCTGGCTGCTGATCTATCACGGCGTGTTGACCTCGTGCAATGGCTTTGTCTACAGCATGAGCGCCGTCCTGCTCGACCTGGACCAGCCCTGGAAGGTGATCTACCGGGCCGCCCCCTACCTGCTTTCGCCTCAAATGCTGTACGAGTGCGTGGGCGACGTTCCAAATGTCGTTTTTCCCTGTGCCGCAATCGTAGATCAAGACACTCAGCGCATGGCGATTTACTACGGCGCTGCCGATACTGTGGTAGCATTGGCCTTTGCCAAAGTGGATGAAATGGTTGATTTTGTCAAATCAACGGCTATCGAAAAGTAATAGGATCATCCGATGAGCAACCTCTCTGCCCTGCCTCGCGTTACCGTTCACGAAAGCCGCCGCTTCTTGATGACACAGCACGGCGACCCCTTCTTCTGGCTGGGTGATACCGCCTGGGAGCTTTTCCACCGCCTGACGCGCGAAGACGCCAATTTTTATTTTGCCAATCGCGCCGCCAAACGCTTTACCGTCATCCAGGCAGTCGCCCTGGCCGAATGTGACGGCCTGAATATGCCCAACCGCTACGGACAGCGCCCCTTCATCAACAACGACCCCACGAAGCCCAACGAAGAATATTTCAGGCTGGTGGATGAATATATCCGCATGGCGGCGGGGTATGGGTTATATATCGGTCTGCTTCCTACCTGGGGTGATAAGACCTCCCACCTGTGGGGAGCAGGGCCTCTCGTTTTCAACCCCGATAACGCCTATGTCTATGGCCGTTTCTTAGGCGAGCGTTACCGCGATCAAACCAATGTCATTTGGATCCTCGGCGGAGATCGCCCGGCTGTTTACCAGGGGCGCGATGGCGGGCAGTACGATGACCGCCCGCTGTGGAGCGCCCTCGCGCGCGGTGTGCGCGAGGGTGTGGGCGGGCATCCGCTCCTGATGACCTATCATCCTTCCGGCGGCAATTCTACTTCAGCCTGGCTGCACCACGAAGACTGGCTGGACATGAATATGATGCAGTCGGGGCATGGCGGCGGCCATGACGTGCCGGTATGGGAGATGATCGCCCATGATTACAACCTGACGCCCCCCAAACCCACGCTGGACGGCGAGCCAAATTATGAAGATCACCCGGTCAACCCCTGGCCCACCTGGGACCCGGCTCTGGGCTATTACCGCGACCATGACGTGCGCAAGCAGTGCTACCGCTCGGTGTTCGCTGGCGCTTGCGGCGTGACGTATGGGCATCACTCCATCTGGCAGATGTACGAGACCTGGCGCACGCCCATCAACCACCCCGACCGCGAATGGCGCGCCGCGCTCAATCGCCCAGGTGCTTCACAGGTTCAATACCTGCGTGCGCTCATCGAGTCGCGCCCGTACTTTTCACGCATCCCTGACCAGGAATTGTTGGCCTCAGACCCAGGCCAGGGCGGCGAGCATGTTCAGGCCACGCGCGACTCTGCCGGGCGCTATGCCTTTATCTACTTGCCTACGCCCAAACCTGTCACCGTGAAGCTGGACCGGCTGGCCGGCCCGCGCCTGAAAGCCCAGTGGTATGATCCGCGCACCGGCGAATGGCGTGAGGCAGGCGTATTCAACGCCGCCGGGACGGTCGAATTTGCGCCCCCTCAGCCAGGGCCAGATTGGGTGCTGGTGCTGGATACAACCCCCTAACGGAGAAACGCCATGACGACCCTGAACAGCAAAACCATCACCTATGAACAGCTTGCCAAAACCATTGACCACTCTCTGCTGAAACCCGAAATGACCGAAGCGGAAATTGTGGCCGGCTGTGAGCTGGCGAAGCGCTATAACGTGGCTTCGGTTTGCGTCAAGCCTGCTTATGTCCGCTTAGCGGCCTCGATTCTGGCGGGCAGTTCGGTGGCGGTGGGAACTGTCGTCGGTTTTCCACATGGTGGCAGCACCACGGCATCCAAAGTGTTTGAAGCCCAAGACGCCATCGCCAACGGCGCGGTGGAACTGGATATGGTCATCAACATCGGCGCGCTGCGCTCTGGCAATGCTGACTACGTGCGCGACGACGTCCGCGCGGTGGTAGAGGCGGCTCGCGGCAAGGCGTTGGTGAAAGTAATCCTCGAAAATGCTTATCTGACCGATGAGCAAAAGGTGTTGGGCTGCAAGCTGGTAGAAGAAGCCGGGGCCGATTTTGTCAAGACCTCCACCGGCTTCGCGCCTTCGGGGGCCACCCTCGAAGACTTGAAATTGATGCGCGCCGCCGTTGGCCCAAAAGTCCAGGTGAAAGCCGCCGGTGGGGTGCGCACCCTGGATGCCATTCTGGCCGTCATTGACGTGGGTTGCACGCGGGTGGGCGCTACCGCTACCGCCGCCATTTTGGACGAATATTTACGCCGCCAGGCGCAGGGCGCCGCGTCAGCCGGGTCGCCGGCCAACTTGGGCGGCGGTTACTGAGAAAGATTTTCACCAGTCGGCCACGCTTCCATCGGATGGGTGGTAGTATTCGCCGCCCAGTTCTTCCTTATAAGCGGTGTTTTGTTGAGCGGCCTCTTCGTTAATCTCAAAGCCCAGGCCGGGGCGGGTTGGCAGTTCAATGAAGCCGTTCACCACCTGCCAGTCTTCTTGCAGCAGGCCATCGCCCAGGCTGGCGTCAACTTGTTCCTGGATGAGGAAGTTCGGCACCACCGCATCCACCTGCATCCCGGCGGCCAGCGCAACCGGCCCAATGGCACAGTGCGGCATGATGTGGATATAGTACACCTCGGCCATGTTGGCGACCTTTTTTAATTCGGTAATTCCGCCCACATGCGAGGTGTCTGGCTGGATGTAAGCGGCGGCGTGTTTTTCCAAGACATCCTTAAACCCCCACCGGGTGAGCAGGCGCTCTCCGGTGGCAATTGGGAAGGGAACGTGATCTGAAACCAGTTTCAGGGCGTCTACATTTTCCTGCGGGACGGGTTCTTCCACGAACATGGGCCGCATCCCTTGGATCTCGTGGCAGATTTCGATCGCCAGAGCTGGCGTCATTTTGCCGTGGAAGTCAAAGGCCAGTTCCACCGTTGGCCCTACCCATTCGCGCATGAGAAAAGCGCATCTGACAAACTCGTCAATCACCGCCGGGGGTTCGTGCGCCCGCCAGGGGCCGCCCGGCCCTGCTTTAAAGGCAGTATAGCCCATGGCCTGCAGCCGCTCCAGCCGCCGGCGCGCGGCATCCTGCCCGGCCGGGCTGAGATCGTGAATGCCCCAATGGGCGTAGACCCGAATGCGGTCGCGCACAGCTCCGCCCAACAGTTGATAAGCCGGAACGCCGTAGAACTTCCCCTGAAGATCCCACAAGGCCTGATCAATGCCCGACAGCGCCGAAAGCACCACCGCGCCGCCCCGGAAAAAGGCAGAACGATAGAGATGCTGCCAGTGATGCTCAATACGCAGCGGGTCTTTGCCGATCAGGTATTCGGCCATCTCATCAACGGCGGCCGTGGTGCTTTTGGGCTTGCCTTCCAGCGTCGTTTCACCCCAACCGACCAGGCCGGTATCAGTGGTGATCTTAACCAGCCGGGTTCTTAAGCGGGGAAAAAATTGCTCGATTTTAACGATCTTCATGGTGGGTTTTCCTCTGGCACAAGGGTCTAATGTGTTGCAGGAAACTATAGCACGACCGTGAGTCATCGTCAAAAGAAAGGGATGGTCGATTCTTTGCGATTTTGGAAAGCTTAGCCTCGTTGTAGAAAAAAAACGGGGGATTATAATAATTACATCATCACATCGGCGGTGCTGCATTCAATGTTACACCACCCATCGCGTTGGAGGCGCTGTTATGACCCTTTACGTGAACCACGTTGGCTTTACCCCCCAGGCAGTAAAAACCTGCCTGTTGGGTGGGTTGTATGGGAGCGAATTTAGCGTGTGCGAGCAAGATTGTGGGCACGTGGTTTACCGGGGGCAGTTCCGGCCGGTGCAGGGTGATTTTGGGCTGTACTGCCGGGGTGATTTCACCGCTCTCAGCCGGCCCGGAACGTATATCCTGCGCGCCGGACTCGAAACTTCCGCCCCCTTTCGCATTGCGCCAGATGTGTATCAGGATGCGGTTGAAAAGACGCTGGGATATTTTCGCTTACAACGCTGCGGTGACTCGACCGAAGGATGGAATGGCCCCTGCCACCTGGATGATGGTCTGCGCGGCGATACCCTCGAATATCAGAATGTCACCGGCGGCTGGCATGACGCCTGTGACTTGCGCAAATGGGTGAGCGCGACGATTTACGGCATGTTGGGTCTGGCGCGCACAGAGCCTTTTACCTCTTCCATCGAAGATGAATTACGCTGGGGCAATCGCTATTTTCTGGCGATGCAGGAACCGGCCGGCTACCTGATGAACTATATCGGCGGCGATTACTTCGTCCACGCCGACAATAACCGCTGGACGGATAACGTTGCCGATGGCGTTGATGACCGTCTGATTGACGTTAACCCCTGCGATCCCGTTCCACAGTGGGTGTTTGTGCTGGCCGAGAGCGTTTTGGCCGCGCGCGTGCGACAGAGCGACCCCGCCTACAGCGACCTGTGCCTGTCTGCCGCGCGGCGCTGCGCTGAGTGGCTCCTGCGCGAGCGCCCGCCCCAATCCGCCGGTGAGTTGGGCGCGGCCCTGTCGGCCCTGCTGGAACTGCGGCGCGTAAGCGGGGAGGATGCCCTGACAGCGACTATCCTGCATCTGGCCGGAGAACTGCTGGCCTTGCAGGTGCGGCGTCAGGTAGATAGCCGCTCTGAGGTGTGGGGTTTCTTCTGGCAGCGGCGCAAACCCGGCCAAAGCCCCTCTTCGCTGGAGCCGTATAAAGAAATCTGGCAGGGCTGTTGGCCCCTCATCGGCCTGTGTGACCTGTTCGAAGCCTTCCCCCATCACGAGCAGGCCGGCGCGTGGCAGGCCGCCATCACCCGCTACTGCGATCACTATCTCCAACCAATTGCCGCTCGCAACGCCTTTGCCTTGCTCCCCTACGGCCTCTACCGGCGTGACCCTGGCGGCAGCCGCAGCCTGGGGCGCTTCTGGTTCCGCTATTTCTACGAGGAAAACCCCATCTGGTACGTCGGCATTAACAGCAACATCGCCTCCAAAGGCATCGGACTGCTGAAGGCTGGCCGATTACTCAACCGCCCCGATTGGTCATCGCTGGCCCAGCGCCAGCTCGATTGGATCCTCGGCAGTAACCCGTTCAACGCCAGCACGGTCATGGCGGTGGGCTATAACAACCCCCAGCACATGTTCGGCGCGGAATTCGATCCGCCTACCCCCTTCTTACCCGGCGCGGTGATGAACGGCATCAGCGGAGATGCCCAGGACCGCCCCCAACTAAACCCCGGTTCGTACCAGGAATGCGAGTACTGGACGCCCATGGTGTGCTTTACCATGTGGTTAATGCAGGAATTACAGCGTGGGTGATCCTGAGTTACAGGGCGCGTTACTTCAGCATCCCCTGACTTAAAAATACGTCCGGGCGGTCTTCCCCTCGGTAAAGCGCGTCAATCTCGGCGGCTAAACGCTCGGCCACCCGCGCGCGTTTGACCTTGAGCGTGGTCGTTAGACTGCCGTTTTCAACCGTCAGACTGCCGGCCAGGATGGCCCAACGTTTAATCTGCTCAGGGTGCGATAATTGGGCGTTGATGCGGGCAATCCCTTCTTCCACACAGCGCACCGTTTGCGGACCGAAGGTGTTTTCTTCAATCCACAGCAGGGCGGCGCAGTAAGGCCGTCCTTCGCCGATCAGCATGGCTTCGGCGATGCCCGGCAGGGTGCGCAGGCTGTCTTCAATGCGGGCCGGGAAGATGTTCTTGGCGTAAGAGGTAATGATCATGTCCTTCTTGCGCCCGTTGATTACCAGGTCGCCCGCTTCCGTCAGTGCGCCCAGGTCTCCGGTGCGGAACCAGCCATCCGCGAATTCACGGGAATCACGCTGATTAAAATAACCTTTCGCTACCTGCGGCCCGCGCACCCAAATTTCCCCATCTTCCGCCAGATGGATTTCCGTCTCCGGCAGGGGGACGCCGACCGTGCCGATGTGGTTATGCCCTAACCGATTCAGAGTAATGAGAGGGGCTTCGGTCAGCCCGTAGGCGTTGTAGACTTCGATCCCCAGGTCTTGAAAAAATCCAAGCAGTTCCGGCGCAGACGGCGCCGAACCGACCAGCATCTGACGACAGCCCGTCAGTCCGGTGCGGCGCAGCAGCCCGCGCCGTAGCAGCGGGCGCAGAGCGCGGCGCAGGGGACCCTCGCCCAACTTCACGTAGGAGGCCGCCAGCCGATTTTGCAGGAACGCGGCCCGCACCTTCTCGAAAAAGCGCGGCACAGAGAAGAAAATGGTGGGCCGCGCAGTTTGCAGGGCCGGCTGCAGCGCCTGGAACGCGTCTAAAAAGTAAATATCCAGAGCGGCGGGAACGTAATAGGGCGAATAAAACGCCAGAATGCCCTCCACTACATGGCTCATCGGCAGATACGACAGGTACGCCCCCCAGCGGTGGCGCTCATGCCAGGGATACATAGATGCCAGCGTTTCGGCCAGCCAGCGCAGTTGCTCGTGCCGATAAATTACCCCTTTGGGCTGCCCGGTCGTGCCGGAGGTGTAAAACAGAGCCGCCGGGGCATCGAGCGCCACGATCGGTAGGGGCTCGTCGCGCCGGTCAGCCCCACCCGCCAGAAATTCTTCCCAGGCCATCACCGGCGCGTCAGATCCTCCCGCGGCGGCTCCGGGCAAAACGAGACAATCGGGCCGTCAAACCGCACGGCAGATAGGCGCTCAAACGCTTCTGGTGCGCCTACCAGCAGAGCGCGTGCCTGACAGTCTTTCAGCAGGCTTTCGATCTCCGCCGGCGGCGCGGTCACGTACAGCGGCGTGCTGACGGCCCCGATGATCCCACACGCGGTGGCGAGCGCCAGGTAGCGGGTGCTGTTATGCCCCCAAATCGCCACCCGCTCTCCCGGTTGAATGCCCAAAGCGCGCAGCGCGGCGGCGGCGGCCAGAATTTCCGCGTGCATCTCTGCCGCGCCGCGTACCTCTTCGCGCAGCCTGCCCTGAGTGGCCGCGTTCAGGCGCAGATCGTGGTAGCGGATAGGCTTGCTCCGGCTGCGCAGCCGGTATAAGATTTGCTCGTGCACAGTGCGCGTGGAGCGGTGCCAGAAGCTGTAATGCGCCGCGTAACGCAGCAGATTGGGAAAAAAATCTTCCCAGCGGTGCGGGTACGGCCCCAGCAGCGCGTCGCTGTTGGCGCGCAAGAACACCGGCTGCTTGTGGAAGTAGGGCAGCAGGCGGGTCAGCGCGGCCAGGTCGCGCCCGGCGAACTTTGCCACCAGCGGAGCGAACTGTTTCACCCCCCCAATATCCACGTAGATCGGCTTGGGCAGGTCAATGCCCAGTTCCTGCGCGGCCCAGCGGCGCGCCAGGTCGGCCACTTCTGCCAGCGTGGGCAGCGCCTCCATCGGAGGCGTGAGGTGAAAAGCCCGCCCGGCGGCCTGCGGGTGCAGTGCCAGCTTCACCACCGCTTCGGCAACGTAATCCACCGGTGCAAACTCCACTCGCAGCGACGGCCTGGCCGGGGCCACCCACAGCCGCCCCGTGAGGTACAGCCGCAGGGGATAGTACAGGGTGTTGAAGGTTTTCACCGCACCGCTGGTCGAGTCGCCGACGATCATCCCAGGGCGCAGAATGGTGATGGGCAGGCGTTCCATTTCGGCGCGCACCAGCACCTCAGCCTCATATTTACTGCGCTCATAGGGGGTAGAAAACCCGTAGCGGTCGGTCAATTCCTCTTCGCCTACCGGCCCGCTGCGCTTTCCGGCTACGTAAGCCGTGGAGACGTGCGCCAGCCGCTCCAGCCCGCCCTGCGCACGCGCCGCATGCGCCAGTTCCAGCACGTGACGGGTCCCCTCAACGTTGACCTGCCGCAGTTCTTCCAGCGGGGCAAACAGGCGCACATCCGCCGCGGCGTGGAGAATGTGAGTCAGCCGCGCCGCCAGTTGCGCGTAGACAGCGTCATCCAGGCCCAGGCGCGGGCGGGTCACGTCGCCAGCCACAACCTCCACGCGCCCATCCAGGGCGGCGCGCAGATCGGGCCAATCCCACCATTCGCGTGCCAGCCGCTGCCGCGCCTGATCGGGGCCAGCAGCGCGCACCAGAGCCACCAGGGTACAGCCAGCCTGCCGCACCAGCCATCGGGCAATCTGCGCGCCTAAAAAACCGGTCGCGCCGGTTAACAATACTATTGGTTTCATGATAGCCGGATTGTACTACAGACCGGCAGAAACAGCAGATTCACAGGTAGAAGGCCAGCGGCCATTAATTCCTGCTCAGCAGGGCTTGCACGTCCTCCATGTAGGCAAAGCTGCCAGGCTGGTAAGCGCACAAGGGTTCTTCAGCCAGCACGTCCCCGCTCGTCCCATAAGCGCGCGAGCGCGACCCACCGCACACCCTGCGGAACTCGCACTGACCGCATCGCCCGCGCAGTTCATCTAAATTGCGCAGCGATTGGAACAGCGGGCTGGAGCGGTAAATTTCGGGCAGAGTCTGCTCGCGCACGTTGCCGGCCCGCAGCGGCAGGTAGCCAGAGGGGTACACATCGCCGCGCAGGGAGATGAACACAAAGCCCTGGGCCGAGTTGATGTGCATGGGCGTGCGGCGCATGCGCTCCGCGGGTGGGGGCGTGCCGCGCGTCACCGCGTCTAGCCCGGCCTTTAAGCGGGCATAGGTGTCATTGAGCCCCAGGGCGTCGCGTGGGTCAATCCCGCGCGCCTCTAAGACGGTGCGCTGTAGTACCACGCGCTTGTAGTGGTGGCCTTCGGTGGTCTTGCAGCCCACGTACTTCGAGCAGTCGTAGAGGAAGTGCATCACGGCTTCGCAGTCGTCCGCCGAAATCTGATCTGCCGGTAGAGCCCGTCCGGTGGGAACCAGGAAGAACACGCTCCAGGTCATCACGCCCAGGTCGCGTACCAGGGCAAAGATCGCCGGCAGGTCGAACAGGTTGTAGCGCGTGACGGTCGTATTAAGTTGGATTTTCAGCCCCAAAGACAGCGCCTTCTTCCACCCGTTGACGGTCCACTCAAACGAGCCAGGGACGCGCCGGAAATCGTCGTGCAGGGCGGCAGTGGAGCCGTCGAGGCTGAGGGAAATGACATGTGCGCCGGCCTCTTTAATGCGCAGGAGGTTAGCCTCGTTCAACAGCGGTGTTCCTGAAGGCGACAAAGCCACCGGCAGACCGCGTTCTGAGCCGTAGCGGGCCAGATCAAAGATATCAGCGCGCTTAAAGGGGTCCCCGCCGGTCATCACAAACAGCGGGCGGGGCGTGCCAAAGCTCTCAATCTGGTCAATCAACCGGCAGCTCTCTTCGAAGTTCAACTCCAGAGGATCGTGATGGGGGCTGGCCTCGGCCCGGCAGTGGCGGCAGGCCAGGTCGCACGCCTGGGTGGTCTCCCAGATGATTAAAAAAGGGCGGTCTTGGGTGTCATAGACCGGCTGGCGGATCATTTTCATGGGTTAAGCTCCTCGTTACGATTGTAGCGCTTGTTGGGCGGCGGCGAGGGTGGCGGAAAGGGCCGCGTCATCGTGAGCGGAAGAAAGGAACCCGGCCTCGAACTGCGAGGGGGCCAGGTACGCGCCGTGGTCCAGCATGGCGCGGAAGAAATGGCCGTAGCGGGCTGTGTCACACTGCCGGGCGGTCTCCCAATCTGTTACCGGACGGGCGGTAAAGAACGGGGTCAGCATCGTCCCGACCCGCTGTACCTGTACGTCTACGCGAGCCTGTCGGGCGGCGGCGCACAGACCATCCGCTAACTGCGCGGCGCGCCGCGCGATGCCTTCCCACAGGCCGGGTTCTTGCAGTTTGCGCAGCGTGACGATCCCGGCAGTCATGGCGAGGGGGTTGCCGGAGAGTGTGCCGGCCTGGTACACCGGGCCGGAGGGGGCGATCAGCGCCATAATGTCGCGCCGTCCACCGTAAGCGCCTACCGGCAGGCCGCCGCCGATCACCTTGCCCAGCGTGGTCAGGTCGGGTTGCACCTGATAGAGCGCCTGCGCCCCGCCCGGGTGGACGCGGAAGCCGGTCATCACCTCGTCAAAGATCAGCAGCGCCCCATGCGTTTGGGTAAGCGCTCTCAGCCCGGTCAAAAAGCCCGGCTGCGGCGGCACGACCCCCATATTGCCCGCCACGGGTTCTACAATCACCGCCGCCACCTGCCCCGGGTACGCCTCGAACAGCCGCTCGACGGCTTGCAGATCATTATAAGGGGCCACCAGCGTATCGGCGGCGGCCCCGCGCGGCACGCCGGGTGAATCGGGCAGGCCCAGCGTGGCGACGCCCGAACCGGCCTTCACCAGCAGCAAATCGGCGTGGCCGTGGTAACAGCCCTCGAACTTGATGATCTTATCTCTGCCGGTGTAGGCCCGCGCCAGGCGCAGGGCCGTCATGGTGGCCTCCGTCCCAGAGTTGACGAAGCGCAGCATCTCCATCGAGGGGACAAACTGCCGCACCAGGCGCGCCAGTTCTACTTCCAACGGCGAAGGCGCGCCAAAACTCGTCCCGCGTGCGGCGGCGGCGGCCAGGGCAGCGGTGACTTCTGGGTGGGCGTGGCCCAAGATCAGAGGCCCCCATGAGAGAACATAATCAACGTAGCGGTTGCCGTCCACGTCGTACAGGTACGCACCTTCGCCCCGCTCAATAAACAGGGGCTGCCCGCCCACCGCCCGAAAGGCCCGCACCGGGCTGTCTACCCCGCCGGGCAAAAGCTGTTGGGCCTCTCCAAACCATTGTTGAGATCGTTCTGTGTTCATCACCTGCCTCCTTCTGCGGCGGGTACGGCGCTCCACTCGTGAACCATCTGGACGACGGCGCGGACGTTCTCGACCGGCGTCTCCGGCAGGATGCCGTGACCCACGTTAAAGATATGCCCCGGCTGGCCGCCGGCCTGCTGTAAAATGGCCCGCACTCGCCGTTCCAGTTCGGGTAGAGGGGCGAACAGAGCCGCCGGGTCGAGGTTGCCTTGTAGGGCAGTCCGTTCCCCAACCACCGGGCGGGCCTGGTCAATGGGCGTGCGCCAGTCCAGGCCGATCACGTCGCCGCCGGCGGCGTGCATCAATGCCAGCAGGTGACCCGCCCCCGCGGCGAAGTGAATGGCAGGGACGCCCGTCTTGCTCAGCGCCTGGAAGATACGCCGCGAATAGGGCATCACGTATTCACGGTAATCTTCTGGCCCCAGTGCGCCAACCCAACTGTCGAACAACTGCACCGCCTGAGCGCCCGCTTCAACCTGCGCGCTGAGGTAATCTGCCGTCATCTCCGCCAGCCGCTCCATCAGCGCGTGCCAGGCGGCGGGGTCGGCGTACATCATCTGTTTGGTGCGCAGGTAGTTGCGCGAGCTGCCCCCTTCGATCAGGTAACTCGCGAGGGTAAAGGGCGCGCCGGCAAAGCCGATCAGCGGCACTTTCCCCGCCAGCTCGCGGCGTACCAGGCCCAGGGCGGCCATCACATAGCTCAGCCCTTCGCGCGGATCGAAGGCGCGCAGGGCCTGCACGTCGGCGGCGGAGCGTACCGGGTTATGGATCACCGGCCCTTCTCCGGCGGCGTACTCCAGTTGGATGCCCATCGGGATAAGCGGCAGAAGAATATCGGCAAAGAGAATAGCGGCGTCTACGCCCAGGGCGTTGACCGGCTGGAGGGTCACTTCAGCGGCCAGTTCAGGGGTCTGGCACATCTCCAACAGCGAATGATGGGCGCGCAGGGCGCGGTATTCACTCATATAGCGCCCGGCCTGACGCATAAACCAGACCGGCGTGCAGTCCACCGGCTGACAGCGGCAGGCGCGCAGGAAGCGCAGGTTGGGTTCGGTGGATAGTGTCATTCCTTCTCCTTCGCGGCCAGCCAGCGCGCGGCGTCGCGGGCGTGATAGGTGATGATCAGGTCGGCTCCGGCGCGCTTCATGCCGGTCAGAATTTCAAGGACGGTGCGCTCCTCGTCCATCCAGCCGTTGGCCGCCGCGGCCTTCACCATGGCGTATTCCCCGCTGACGTTATAGGCCGCCAGCGGCATCTGTGGGAACTGTTCGCGTACCTGCCGGATGATATCCAGGTAGGCCAGAGCTGGTTTGACCATCAGCATATCCGCGCCCTCGGCCACGTCCAAAGCGGTTTCGCGCAGGGCTTCGCGGGCGTTGGCCGGGTCCATCTGGTGACTGCGCCGGTCGCCAAAGCGGGGTGCGCCCTGGGCCGCATCGCGGAAGGGGCCGTAAAACCCAGAGGCGTATTTGGTCGAATACGACAGGATAGGCAGGTGTTCAAAACCGTTCTCATCCAATCCGGCGCGGATCGCGGCGACCATGCCGTCCATCATCCCAGAGGGGGCTACCATATCGGCCCCGGCTTCGGCATGCGAGACGGCCACTTTCACCAAAATCTCCAGGGTTTCATCGTTCAAAACGTAGCCTTCCGGCAGGTGCGGGTGGGGCCGCCTGTCTCCGCCGGTGTTAAGCAGCCCGCAGTGGCCGTGATCGGTGTATTCGCATAGGCAAACATCGGTGATGACCACCATCTCCGGCACGGCCTCTTTAATCGCCCGCACCGCCTGCTGGACAATGCCATCCGGGGCGAAATTTTCCAGCCCCACCGGGTCTTTGGCCTGCGGAACGCCGAACAACAGCACCGCGCCAATCCCTTCCTGCGCGGCGGCGCGCGCTTCTGCGCTGACGAGGTCAGGCGACCACTGATATACGCCCGGCATGGAGGCAATGGCGTTTTTCACCCCACGGCCGTGTACCACAAACAGCGGGTAGATCAGGTCATCGGCGGCCAGGACGGTCTCGCGCACCATGCGGCGCAGTTGGGGGGTCAGGCGCAGCCGGCGGGGCCGCGCGGCAGGGAAGCCGCCCATGTGCGCCAGGCGGTGGGCGGCCAGAGAGGGGGAAGATTCTTGTGTCAGGCTCATGGTTTTTCCTTCGCATGAGAAAAATGTTCGGCCAGGGCTTCGGCCAGGCCGCCAGAGGTCGCTTCGGCGGCTACCAGGTGCACGCTCAGGCCGCATTCGCGCGCGGCTTGCGCCGTGACCGGCCCAATACAGGCAACAATCGCCCGCTCCAGCCAGGGCCAGTGATGGTTGGCGGCGGTCTGAACAAAACTTTGCGCCGCTGAGGGACTCGCCAGGGTGATAATATCCACCCCACGGTTTAATTCGGCCAGGGTGCGCTCATCGGGCTGGGCGGGCAGGGTGCGGTAGACGGGCACGTGCCGCACCTGCGCCCCGCACTGCTGAAGCTCTGCCGGCAGGGTTTCGCGGGCAATTTCGGCGCTGAACAGTACAACGTTCAACCCCTGTACCGGGCCAATTCCTGCGGCAATGGCTTCGGCTGCGTATTTTTCGGGTACAAAATCCACGCGCACGTGCCGTTCTTCCAGCGCCCCCGCGGTGACGGGGCCAACGGCGGCCAGGCGCGTCCTGCTGAAAACGCCCGCATCCAGCCCCAGGGCCGCCAGGCGCTGCCAGACGGCTTCCACGCCGTTGGCGCTCGTGAAAATCACCCAATCCACCCCTGCCAGGTCTTGCAGGGCCTGGTCAATGTAGGTTGGGTCTTCCACCGGGGCAATCTCAATGGCCGGAAAGAACACCGGCTCGGCCCCCAGTTTCACCAGGCGCAGGGCCAGCGAATCGGCCTGGCGGCGCGGGCGGGTGATCAACACGCGTTTTCCGCGCAGGGGCTGCATCACAGGCATTCTCCTGCCCCCTGCGCGAGCGCCTGTTCGGCCAGCCGCAGGCCCAACGCGCGTGGGTCTGTTCCCTCGCCGATCACACGCACCACCTTACGGCCATCGGGCGTGGCCGCCAGTCCGGTTAAATGGATAATCTGTTCCTCGCAGACGGCATGAGCGGCTACCGGCGCAGAACAGCCGCCTCCTAAACCGCTCAAAAAGGCGCGTTCCGCCTCTACCGCCGCGCGCGCCGCCGGGTCGTCAATCTGCGCCAGCAGATTCACCAATTCGGCATCATCCGAGCGGCACTGCACCGCCAGAGCCCCCTGGCCGGGGGCCGGCAGCATGATCTCAAAGGGCAGGTACTGCCCTACCTGTTCTTCCAGGCCCAGGCGCGTTACCCCGGCGGCGGCCAGCACGATGGCGTCGTACTCGCCCTGCATGGCTTTGCGGATGCGGGTATCTACGTTGCCGCGCAGGGGGAACAGTGTCAGGTCGGGCCGGTAGGCCAGCAGTTGGGCCGCGCGCCGCAGGCTGGAAGTGCCAACCCTTGCGCCGGGGGGCAGTGTGTCGAGCGTGTAGCGGTGCGCGGAGATCAACACGTCGCGCGCGTCGGCGCGCGGAGGAATGGCGGCCACCACCAGCCCCGCAGACGGTTCAATAGGCAGGTCTTTGAGCGAATGCACCACCAGGTCAATCTCCCGCGCGTGCAGCGCTCGCTCCAATTCAGCGGTAAACAGGCCCTTACCGCCAATCTCGGGCAGAGGTTTATCAACGATGCGGTCGCCTGCGGTGCGCATCAATACGGTGCGGGTTTGCAGACCCGGCGCGGCGGCTTCGAGCAGGCCGCAGACGTGGCCGGTCTGCCAGCGCGCTAACTGTGAAGGACGGCTCCCAAGAACCAGCGTGCGTGTAATGGGGGAACTCAATCGGCTTCTCCTTTTCCCGGCATCTGACCACCGGGTTGAGGCAGGTCAAACAAAGAAGTAAGGACCGCCATATAGGTTTCCAGGTTGGCGTGGTCGGCTTCGTGGCGCAGGCGGGCGGTTGGCTCATGCAGCAGCTTGCGTACCAGCGATTGCGACAGCCGCTCGATCTGCTCCACAACGGCGGGGTCCGGGTCTTGCAAGATGTGCAGGGCGCGCGCCACTTCCTGCTTGCGGATCGCTTCGGCCCGGCGGTGCAGTTCGCCCACCACCGGGATCACCGCCAGCCAGCGCATAAACGATTCCGTCTCTGCCTGCACGATCTCTTCGGCGCGCGGAATTTCATTCTTGCGGCTCGCCAGCGAAGAGGCGATAAAGGCCTGAATGTCATCCATGTCAAAAAGGTGAATGCCCTCTACGCCTGCGCCGCCCGCGCGGATGGCCGGGTCAATATTGCGCGGAACCGCCAGGTCAACCAGCGCCAGGGGCCGGCGGCGGCGCTGTTCTGCCACGCGAGCCGCCAGCGCCCGGTCAATGACCAAACTTTCCTGACTGGAGGACGACAGGGCCACATCCACCTTAACCAGGGCTTCTTCTAACCGCTCCACCGTCACGGGCTGGGCGTTCCACTCCCTGCCCACCTGGGCGGCGCGCTCCTGCGACCGGCTCGCAACGGCCAGGTTGTGGATGCCGTAATCGTGCAGTACCTTTAAAGATTGTCGCCCAATTTCGCCGGTCCCGATCACCAGCGCCGGGCGGTTGGTAAGGTTGCCCAGCACCGACTCGGCCAGGCGGATGGCAACGGCGCTCATATTGGTGGGACAGCGCCCAATGGCCGTTTCACTGCGCACGCGCTTGCCAGCGTGTTGGGCCGCGCGGAACAGCGCAGACAGCACGTGCCGGGCACTGCCCTCTTCCAGGGCGGCCTGGTGCGCCGCGCCGACCTGCCCCAAAATCTGCGGCTCGCCCAGCACCATCGAATCCAGGCTGGCCGCCACCCGGCAGAGATGCCGCACCGCCTCTTCTCCGCTGTAGCGGTAGAGGTGCGGCTCCAGTTCGGCCCGCCGCAGCGTGAACACGCTCAGAGCAAAGCGCAGCAGGGGATCAAAAATATCCGTGACGCCGCTGTCGGCCGCCGCATAGATTTCCAGACGGCTGCACGTAGAAAGAATCGCCAGTTCGGTAAGCGGCTCAAAGGCCGCTTTCTGACTCACAAACGCGCTCAGGGCCTGGCGGAGCGCCTCACCTGCCAGGCTGATGCGCTCGCGCAGCGTTACCGAAGCCGTATGGTGTGAAATCCCTAAACACAGAATGTTCATGGTTCACCGGCCGCCTTTCTGGCTTCAGACCTGCGCCGCTGGTAGTTTTTCATGTGCCGGTTGGGCCGTCAGGTGCGCCAGCGCCTTTTGGGCGGCCTGCTCGCCCTGCCGCACGCAGTCTGGAATGCCCACCCCTTCGTAGGCACCGCCGGCCAGGTACAGGCCGGGCACTGCGCGGCACAGCTCGTGCATCTGCCGCACACGGTCGAGATGCCCAACGTCGTACTGTGGGTTCGATTGATGCCAGCGGTAAATGCGGGTCAGCAGTGGTTCTGCCCGAATGTTCATCAGGTCGGCCAGTTCAGCGCGGGCAATCGCCACCAGCGCCTTGTCGTCCAGGTCTACCATCGCTTCGCGCCCGGGGCCGCCCACGAAACAGCGCAGCAAGGCGGCGCCATCTGGCGCTCGGTGGCTGAACTTGATCGAGGTCATGGTACAGGCCGAAATCTGCCGTGCCTCTTTCTTAGGAACTACAAACCCAAAGCCCTGCGGCGCTCCTTTAACGTCTTCCTCACGGAACGCCAGCGAGATGGTGGCCGTCGAAACGTAGCGGATGGCGTTCAACATGCGGCCCAATTCAGGCGCAAACGGCAGAACGAGCGCCCCAGCCGCAAACGCCGGAGATGCCAGAATGACAGCATCCGCTTCAACGCTGCTGCCGTCCTGCGCATCCACCCGGTAACGCCCGCCGCCCAGAGGGGTCAGGCCCGTTACCGCACAGCCAGCGCGGATTTCCTCGCCGGCCAGGGCCTGTTCCAGCGCCGTCACCAGTTGCGCCAGCCCGCCCCGCAGGGTGAGGAACATCGAGGTAGGCAGATTCCCGCCCCCCTGAGTTGCCGTTGCCCCGTGACCATTCTTCTGCGCGGCTTTGCGCTGCGCCAGCATCCCGCGCGTCAGGCTCCCGTACTTCTTTTCGATCTCCCGGAAGCGCGGAAACGTCCCTAACAGGCTTTGCATTTCAGGGTCAGACACATGAATGCCCGACATCAGCGGCTCGGCGATTTTTTCCAGCGCCTCGCGGCCCAGCCTGCGGCGGATAAAATCCCCCAGGCTTTCGTCATCGTCCCCCGGTCGGGCAGGGATGAACCAATCCATCCCCATGCGGATTTTCCCCGGCCACGAGATCAGCGGCGAGGTGACAAACGGCCAGATGCGGGTCGGAATAATCAGCATGACCCCATCGGGCAGGGGGGTCAGTCGTCCCCGGTTGACCACAAAGACTTTGCGCCGGTCATCGTTGGTCCCGGCAATTTCACTGCTCAGACCCAGCTTTTGGATCAGTTGGGTGGCCCAGGGCTTCTGGCGGATGTAGCTGTCGGGCCCGCCCTCAATCGTGAAGCCATCCACCTGTTCGGTCACGATTTTGCCGCCCAGGCGCGGCTGGCTTTCATATAAAGTAATGGTCAGGGGCAGGTTTTGGGCGCGCGCGCCCTGGCGCAGCGCATAGGCAGCCGCCAGGCCCGCGATTCCACCGCCGATCACAACGGCGCGTCGGGTAGGGGCTTCGGTTGGGTTCATAGCGTTTCGGGTTCCTTTTCCATGGAAGATGTGACGATCTGCGCCAGGGCTTCGATGAAGAGCGGCGCAGTATTGGGCGAGGCCGCGCGCCGCAGCGTAATGCCGTGCCGCTCGGCCTGGCATTTGGCTTCGATATCCAGGTCATAGAGAACTTCCACGTGGTCCGCCACAAAGCCAATGGCGGCTACCAGAGCATGGCGCACGCCCCGCGCCGCCAGTTGTGGGATCACTTCATCAATCTGCGGCCCTAACCAGGCTCCCGGAATGCGCCCGGCGCTCTGGTAGCACAGGCTCCACTGCTCCGGCCGCAAACCCAACTGCGCCGCCGCTTGTCGGGCTGTCTCCTCAAGCTGAGCAGGGTAGGGGTCGCCCTGTTCTAAAATGGCGCTCGGCAGGCTGTGGGCGCTGAACAGAAAATGTACCTGATGGCGCTCCTCAGCCGTAAAGTGAGCCAGTTCCGCCTGAACATTCTCGACAATCGTGCGGATGAATAGGGGGTGGTTATGCCAGCTTTCAATGAAATACAGTGGCAGCGGTTGCGCCAGCGCTTTCAGGGCTTCCTCCAGCTTCTTTCGGTAAGCGCCGGTGCTGTAGCGCGAAGCGTGCGGGGCCATGCACAGGCCCACCAGCCGGGCGTTGCCATCTGCGGCGATTTGCTTCACCACATCGGCAATATACGGCTTCCAGTGGCGCATGCCCACGTAGACGCTGATCTGGCCCGCAAACTCTGCGTGCAGGCGTTCTTCCAGTTGCTCGGCCTGCGCCCGGGTGATCGCAAGCAGCGGCGAGCGCCCGCCAATCTGGGCGTAGCGCGCGCGGATTTCTTCCACCAGCTCCGGCGAGGTGGGCCGCCCCCCGCGCACATCCAGCAGATACGGCTCGATATCGTCCAGCGAATCAGGGCCGCCGTAGGCCATCATCAGGATCGCAGTTTTCATGAGGATGCCTGCTTTCCGGCATACAGGGCGTTCATCGCTTCCGGCGAGCGCCAGATGGCCGTCCAAACCGGGGTGTCGCGCAGGGTATAGCGCCGGGCTTCGCTGCTGCGCAGTTCATTCACCAGCTCTGAGAAGCGCTGTAAATCTTCGGTCTCGTAAACCACCACGAATTCCTGATCTTGTAAACCAAAGGAATAGAGCAGAAGCTGTTGGATTTCAGGGTACTGATGCCCAATGCGGATGTGCTGGTTCATCATCCCCTGGCGCGTATCTCGGCTCAGTAAATACCAATCCGCCGTCTTAACAAACGGATAGACGATCAGGTAAGTGTGCCGTTGTGGCTTCAGCGGGTCAATCTCTTGCGGGGAATTGCCTCTGGCGTATTGCGAGGGTTTGGTATAGCCCCACAGGGTTTCAACCGGCTCGATCCATTCGCGGCGGGCATTCAGGGCGTGTCCCAGCGCGCCGAAGAATTGGGCGCTGTCGCCGTTTCCTTCGATGGGCAGGGCGCTCCACAATAGGGCGTCGGCCTTGGCGCTGAGCGGCCCAACCTGATAGTGGTACGTGCAGGCTCCGGTCGCTTGCAGTTCGGCCTGCCACGTGCTGAAAAACGAGACCCGCGCGGCGGGATCCAGGCTCCAATAGGCCGGGGTAAACCGGAATAAGGTAAAGTGGTTTAGGGTTTTGTTTGAGGTGGCTTTTTCAGTCATTCCGTCTCCTTCATTCAGCCCGTCCTACCTGGAACGGTTCAGGGCAGTTTGAACTGGCCGCCGGTGGTTCTGTACGCGCCGGGGCAGGCATTCTGAGAAATGATTGTTGTGACTGGATCGGAGTATTTTAGCTCAGAGGTGAATCGGCGTTGCTACTCCCTCGTTGCTCAAGTTTTAGAAAGTGATCCAGCGTCGTCAAGAGAAACAGGTCAAAAAAATCGTTGGCGCGTTCAAAGAGGCGCTGACCTTCTGGATCGTGGGCGCTGCTCAGGGGGGCAGTCGCGTGGATCGACACCAGGATCGACCGCCGGAAAAAAGAGAAAGCCTCGACCAACTGCGTCAGCGAAAAGCCAGCGCGGTGGGTCAGCTCGCCGTAATCGAGCGCCAGGCGGCGGGCTTCGGCCAGAAAAGGCGTAGGGTCTTCGCGCGCCGTAACTTGCATCAGCAGAGCGAGCAGGCGCTGCCCACTGTAGCGAAAGGCCAGGCGCTGCTCGGCGCTCATCATCTCCATCCAACTGCCGGGCCGCTTTGCCAGGTCTTGCGCGCTCTGGCGGGCGTTGCCCAGGGTTTGCGCCTCCAACGGAGCCAGCGCGAGACGGACTTCTTCCGCGCGCTGCTGCCCGGCGGCGGTCCAGGCTTCCAGCGCGGAGCGGTGAAACTTGCGGCGTCCGCCAGGGGTGCGCATATGGGCAATTTTGCCGGTGTCGGCCCAGCGGCGCAGCGTGGTAAAGTGAACCCCCAAAATTCTGGCGGCTTCGGCCAGTTCAAACCATTCTTTGTCAGATGGAAGGGGGTTATGAGCGCGCAACGCTGTAATCCTATGTAAATCTATGCAAATCTACTGTAGCGAGTATAGTTTTAGATAGCAGGGAAGTCAAGCGTACAACTGTCACTCTTAATAAACTCTTAAGTAATTTGGGCTTCCCCTCAGCGCAGCAGCTACACGCGATCGCTAAACTGTACTGCCGCCGCGCGGTATTCACCCATTGCATGACTCCTTTCTTGGAGTAAGTATATCCACAATTCGAGTCGGCGCAAATAGAGCTGTTATAACCTTTGTTGAACTCTACTTCATTCTATGATACGATCCGGGCATAATCTGAGATAATTTGTCAAATTGGGTTTGTTTGCGCGCCGCGTCGTCAACGCCCCATTCTCAGCTTCAGGAGGAGCACCTATGGTTGAAAATTCCCAGACAGCATCGCCAGGCCCCCAGGCCGGCCCATCAACCCGTTCTGTTCATGCCGGAGAGGTTCGCCCTCGGCCCCACCACGCGCTGATCGAACCCATTTTTCAAACGTCCACCTATACCTTCGACAGCATTGCCGATGTGATCGCTTATGAGGCAGCCCATGCCGCCGGCAGGCACACCGGCGTCTATGAATATGGGCGTTACGGCAACCCGACGATCGCCGCGGCGGAGGCCCGCCTGGCCGCGCTGGAAAACGCCGAAAGTGCTATCCTGCTGGCCTCGGGAATGGGGGCGCTGACCACCACGTTCCTCGCCTATCTCTCGGCGGGCGATCACATCGTCATCACCGATGACAGCTACCGCCGCACGCGCCAGTTCTGCCAGCAGTTTTTGGCCCGCTTTAACGTAGATTGTACAGTGGTGCCTTTGGGCGATTACGAGGCGTTAGAAGCGGCCATCCGCCCTCAAACGCGCATCCTCTTCTCAGAGACGCCCTCGAACCCTTACCTGCGCATCCTCGATTTAGAGCGCTTCGCTGAAATTGGCCGGCGGCGCAATGCCTTTACCGTGGTGGATGCCACCCTGGCGACGCCGCTCAACGTCCGGCCCCTGGAGTGGGGCATTGACCTGGTGATCCACTCGGCCACCAAGTACCTGGGCGGCCACAACGATCTGCTGGCCGGGGTAGTGGCCGGGAACAGCGAAATGATCCAACCCCTGCGCGGCCTGGTGGGAGTCCTGGGAGGGATTTCAGACCCGAACACGGCCTACCTGCTTCTGCGCGGGCTGAAAACGCTCTCTGTTCGGGTAGCCCACCAGAACCGCACTGCACAGCAGATAGCCGGGTTTTTAAAAGAACATCCGGCGGTAGAGAATGTCTGGTATCCAGGGCTGAAGACCCATCCAGGCCACGAACTGGCCTGTCGCCAGATGCAGGGCTTTGGCGGGCTGATCTCCTTCACCGTGCGGGCCGATTTGCAGGGCACCTACCGAGTCATTGACGCTCTGCGCATCCCGTACCTTTCGCCTTCTCTGGGCGGCGCGGAAACCCTGGTACTGCACCCGGCCCTCATGGCCTACTACGATGGTTCGCCCGAGGAAAAGGCCCAGGCCGGCATGGTGGATAACCTCATCCGCCTGGCAGTTGGGTTAGAAGACCCCCAGGACCTGATCAACGATTTGGATCAGGCCTTACAGGTGATTTGCTGAGAGCGGGGTCTCCACCGCCAGATGGAGACCCCGCCCATCGCATAGGCTTTCCTTTACCCTCTGCGGCCCAATTCGGCCAGCGATTCGCCCGCGCTGAAGGGGCGGAACAGGATCGAAAAGCTGTACTCGCCCGGCCAGACCAGGTATTTATCGAGGGTGCGCGGACCGCACGAATGCCCGCCCAGGCCGCTTTGCATCAGGTCGAGGTTGAAATAAACCTCATCGCGGCGGGTCAGCTCGTTGGTGTGCATCGCCCGGTAAAGGTCATGGGCCGTAAAATGGCTGACGGATACTTCCATCAGCGGCTCGCCAATGGCCATCAGCCCAACGCCTTGCGCGTTAGCCAGCGCCGCCCAGCGCACATCGGTCTTGTTGCCGTTCTCCTGAGGCATGATATAAGGAACGTACTGCTCATCCACCGTCCCGCTGTAGCGGCCCACCGGCGTGCCGGCCTTGCGATCCACGTAGTTCTCTTCTGGCCCGCGGCCCAACCAGGTAAATTGTTCAAAGCCCGCCGGAAGGACGAGTGCAACGCCGATGCGCGGCAGGGGCGGCAGGTCCTTCGAGCAGGTCACGCGCTGGGCCATGCGCACCGCGCCGTTGCCGTACACGGTGTAGGTAATGGCATGGGTGAATCCCGCCTCTTTCTCCGGCGCTGCAACGTGATGCTCAGCCTCGATCACCACCACCTGGGGTTTCGTCTGGCGGCACTGCAAAGCAACCAGCCGGTTTTCCAGGCGGTCCAGCCCGGCTCTCAGCCACATCCCCAACAGCTTGTTCTCGCCGTTGTTCATCCACTTAAACCCGTCATTGTCCGTAGGCGCGCGCCAGATATTGAGCGCCGGGCCAGACTGCACCAGTTCGACGCCCTCGTAGCGGTAGCGCCGCATCTGGCCGGTTTGCCGGTCAAAGACGATGGAGAAACCTTCGCCGTTAATCTCAATCCCCGCCGCCGTCTCGTTCACGTGCAGAGGGGCCATGTCTTCGGGGCGTTCCTCTGGCCCAACCGGCGCGGCGAACGGCACGGCAAACTGTTCCCAGGCGACCACATGCCCGGCCGGCGCCCAGGGGGTATCGGCGGCGAGGGTAAAGCGGATGTTCAAGAAGACCTCAGCTCCCGCGGGCACGCGCGGCCGGCTGTAGGGCAGTGTGATGCTCTCGGCAAAACCGGGGCGGGTGCTCATCACCGGCAGCTTCCCCCGCTGGACAACCTCGCCATCCACCGCCAGTTCCCACTCGCCGCGCAGGTATTGGAGGGTCACGAAATCGTGCTTGTTAACGATCTCCACCCTGCCGTTTAACAGGTCAATGGGGCGCACGGCCACCGGCTGAATGACCTTTTTATACTCGACCATCGGCGGGTGGGGGGTGCGGTTGGGGAAGATCAACCCATTGATGCAGAAGTTCATATCGTTGATCGTATCGCCAAAGTCGCCGCCGTAAGCCCAGTACGAAACGCCTTTTTCGTCGGTCTTGAGCAGGCCCTGATCCACCCAATCCCAGATAAATCCCCCCTGCAAGCCGTGATAGCTCTCAATAGCTTCCCAATATTCCTTCAGGTTGCCAACCGAGTTGCCCATGGCGTGAGCATATTCGCACATAATCAGCGGGCGGCGGTTGTTTTCATCCAGCGCATAATCAATAATCCGGTCAATGGCAGGGTACATAGGGCAGGCCAGATCCGAGGCCAGGTAGCCAGAGTTCCAGCCGACGCGCATCGTCCCTTCGTAATGGACAATGCGGTTGGGGTCGTAGCCGCGAATCCACCCGGCAATGGCGTCGTGATTGGGCCCATAGCCCGATTCATTGCCCAACGACCAGGTAATGACGGATGGATGATTTTTATCGCGCTCCACCATGCGCGCCCCGCGCTCTAAAAAGGCGGCGCGCCATTCGGGTTCATGGCACAGGCGGTTGTAAACCGAGTGGGTTTCGATATTGGCCTCATCCCAGACGTAAATGCCGTACTCGTCGCACAGATCGTACCAGCGTTCATCGTTGGGGTAATGGCAGGTGCGCACCGCGTTGATGTTGTGGGTTTTCATCAGGCGGATATCCGCCAGCATCGACTCCAGGGTGAGGGTTTTGCCGCCGCGCTCGTCGTGTTCGTGCCGGTTGACGCCCTTAATAAGAACAGCCTTGCCGTTGATGAGCAGTTCGCGGTTTTTAATCTCAATCTTGCGGAAGCCCACCCGGTGCGAATACACCTGCACCACCTCACCTTCCGCATTGCGCAGGGCCACTACCAGAGTGTAAAGATAGGGCGTTTCGTGCGACCACTTCTTAGGGGCCATAACGCCCTGCGAGAGCGTGAGGGTGTCGGCCTCGTTGGGGTTATAGAGGAAATGGGTGCTCACATAAGCCGGAAAGACCGGCTGGCCGTTGGCGTCAAACAACTGCATTTCCACCTGGTAGCCGTTGGCGGCCAGCGTATCGCCGCCCAGGCGCGCAGTGACGGTCAGAACGCCGTTCTGATAGCGGTCATCCAGCGTTGGCTTGGCGAACACGTCCGCCAGGTAGATGGGCGGCAGCGCATAAACCATCACCGGGCGGTACATCCCCGCGAAGTACCAGTGATCCTGATCTTCCAGGTACGTGCCATCCGACCAGCGAATGACTTCGGTCACCACCACGTTCTTGCCAGGGCGGACGTAAGGGGTAATCTCAAACTCGGCCGGCAGGCGCGAGTCTTTGCTAAAACCCACTTTTTGCCCGTTCACCCACACGTAAAAGGCCGATTCAACGCCGCCAAAATACAGAATGACGCGCCGCCCGGCCCAACTCTCCGGCAGGTCGAACTCGCGCCGGTACAGACCGGTCGGGTTATCATCCTGCGGCACAAAGGGCGGAGTGTTCGGAATGGGGCTTTTAACGTTGGTATAGATGGGCTTGTCGTAGCCGTTTAACACCCATTCCGAGGGTACGGGCATATCAGCCCACTGTGAGGCGTCGAAACGCTCGCTGTAAAACCCATCGGGCAGGGTCTGTGGGTTGGGTGCAAAGTGAAACTTCCAGACTCCATCCAGGCTTTGCACCCATGGCGTGCGCCGCGGGTCGCGGCTGAGAGCGCTGGCCTCATCCGGATAGGGCAGCCCGGTCGCGTGGGCCGGAAAACGGTTAATGGCGGTCACTTGGGGGTTTTCCCAGTCATTACGATTGGTTGTATCCATCGGTAAGCCTCGGTTTGAAGATTCAGTATGCCCCTTTAGTTTATCATCACTCGCTCCATTTGAGGCCAACCCCGCCTCCCCCCTCTTGTAGGTCGAGTTCAGGGCCCAAAACCCCCGCCGCCCTGAACTGTATTCCCACCCATTTGCGCTTAATGGTGAGCCCGTTTGCGCACCTTTTCGGTCATACTATAAGGCAGGAACCCCTCGTCTTCCTCGCCCTCGCCCCGATTTGTTTCGAATTGTTTTTGAAAATCAATTCCTCGGTTAAAATAGCTCTGGCCTTGCTTAAGACCTTAATGTGATTCATGCCGCAGAATGGAACAGCATCTAATGGAGAAACCGATTCGTTTTGCCCTGATTGGCTGTGGGGTCATTGCTCCTACCCACGCCCGTAGCATCATGGAACTGCCCAATGCCCGCCTGGTGGCTGTTTGTGACCTGGTAGAAGCGAAGGCGCGTGCGCTGGCAGGCCAGTTCACGACCGAGTTCGGCCCCCCGGCGGTGTATACCGATTACCACCGCCTGCTAGAGCGCGAAGAAGTGGACGTGGTCTCCGTGCTGACGCCCAGCGGCACGCACGCCTGCATTGGCAGCGATGTAGCTCGTGCTGGCAGGCATGTGCTGGTGGAAAAGCCGATGGATGTGATCCTGGAACGGGCTGACGCGCTGATCTCCACCTGCCAGGCGGCGGGGGTAAAGCTGGGAGTAATCTCACAGCACCGTTTTGACCCGGCCATTGTGGCCTTGAAGCGAGCGGTGGACGAGAACCGGTTGGGTCAGTTGAACTTCTGCGGCTCGCATACCAAGTGGTACCGCAGTCAGGAATATTATGACAGCGGTGACTGGCGCGGAACGCTGGCCCTGGACGGCGGCGGAGCGCTGATTAACCAATCCATCCACTACGTGGACCTGATGAGCTACATCATGGGCCCAATAGAAGAACTGAGCGCCTACTGCGCCACGCGGGCGCATACCCGCATCGAGGTCGAAGATATTGCCGTAGCCGCGGTCAGGTTCCGCTCGGGGGCGTTAGGGATTATCGAAGGCAACACGGCGGCCTACCCCGGCTTTTGCGCCCGGTTGGACGTGTATGGGACGGACGGGTCCGTCATCATTGAGAATGACCGGGTGAAAGAGTGGCGTCTGCGCAGCGGTGAGCCCTACCCGGGCGAAGATGGCCCCACCCATTTCATCGGGGGAACTTCCAGCCACGATATCTGGCATCACTCGCACCGCCGCCAGATTCAGGACATGATCGAGGCCATTTGCACCGGCCGCGAGCCGCTTGTTAACGGCGCGGAAGGCCGCCGGGCCCTGCAAATTGTGCTGGCAGTCTACGAATCGGCGCGGACAGGCAGGCCAGTGCGCCTTTAAAATAACTGGCCGGTGCTGGCGATGACCTGATCGGCAGAAATGCTGTTAAGAAAAGATACCCGATGCGCATAGCCCGGAGGGGTAGGCGCATTGCTTTCTTGTTGATCCACCATCTTCCCCCAGCGGGGGCGGGCGCGCTCCCAAGAAAAAAAGAATGCTGTCTAGTTGAAAACGTCCTGAATTTGTGCTATATAGTGTATAGACAACCTGTCTCATCGCTGAGGTTAGCATCTGGGGTGGCATCTCATCCAAGCCCGTCCTGGTATCCATCGCTGTCCCACCGTAGTAGCTATGGTGGGATTTTGTTTTGTCAGCCCCACCGCGGGAATTCTCGGGTGGGAGTTTAGGCGCACAGAGATGAGGTGGATCATGGCCGTTATCACGATTTCGCGACAGTACGCCAGTGGAGGAGACGAAATTGCCCGGCGCGTAAGTGAACTGCTGGGCTACCAACTGTTCGACAAGCGTCAGATCGCCCGGGTTGCGCGCGAAGTGGGCCTGTCGGAACAGGAAATCATAGATTACTCTGAAGATCAGTTCAAGGTGCGGGGCTTCTTCGACCGCCTGCTGGGGCGGTCACAGCCGGCGGTGCAGACGCGGGTGTGGAAAGAGAGCGCCAAAGGCGAGCGCGTAGCGGAAGAAACGCAGTTGAGCGAAGAGACCGCCCTCACGTTGGTACAGCAGGCCGTGTTAAAAGCCTATGAAATGGGAAACTTCATCATTGTGGGGCGGGGCGGTCAGGTCATCCTCAAAGATAAGCCGGGGGTCCTGCACGTGCGCATCGAATCGCCGCTGGAGTACCGCATTCAGTTCTTGAAGGAGCAGATCCGGCAGGCGCGGCAGGAATACCTGGCCGATCTTCGCTTGCGCCGCGAGGCCCAAGACATCATCCTCGAACGGGATGCGGCCTCGGCTGAATACATCCGCCGGTTTTACCATGTGGAATGGGACAGCCCCTACCTGTACCATGTGATCTTTAATACCGCCCGCCTGACGATCGAGCAGACCGCCCGGTTTATCGCGCGGCTGGCGGCGGAGATTGACGAGCTGAAAACGCCGGAAGGCGCGCAGGTTGCCTCAGCTTAGTTATTTGACCAGGGCGTGCAGCACCCGGACGGCGTTGTGGGTATCACTGGCAGAGACGATCAGGTTGATCGACACGTCAGACGCGCCGAAGGAAATGCCCAAAACGTTGATTCCGGCGTTGCCCAGCACGCCAAAGATTTGACCAGCCACGCCCGGCGTTACCCTCAGCCCAGGGCAGACGACGGTGATGATATCCACGTCATCGCTGGCAACCACGCTCTCGATATCCCGGCGCTGAAATTCGGTACTGAGGTGCTTGTGCAGGGTCTGGATCACTTCAGGGACTGACTCTTTGGGCGCCGGGAAGCAGATGGCCTGCTCAGAAGTGGATTCGATAATCAGAGGGACGCTGATGCCGGTGGTGGCGACGGCGGAGAAAATGCGCCCGGCCACCCCCGGAACGCCCAACATGCCCCGCCCTGATAGCGTGACCAACTGCAAGCCGCGGATCGCGGTAATCGCCCGGATAGCCCCGTTGTGTTCGGGCTGGGTGTCATTCACCAGCCGGGTATCTGGCCCGCTGGGGTTGAAGGTATTGCAGACGCGCAGCCCAATGCCCGCCTCGATGACCGGGTGAATGCTCTTGGGATGCAGCACTTTGGCCCCAAAGTGAGCCATTTCAGCCACTTCACGGTAAGACAGCACCGGGATGGTTCGCGCGTCAGGAACCAGGCGCGGGTCGGCGGTCATCACCCCGTCCACATCCGTCCAGATCCACACTTCGCCGGCTCCCAGCGCCACGGCCAGGATCGAAGCGGAGTAATCACTGCCGCCGCGTCCCAGGGTAGTGGTTAGCCCAGAAGGGGTACTGCCGATAAACCCGGTGACGATTGGAACGCGCCCGGCCTGGAGCAGAGGGCGCAGTACCTGCCGGGTACGCTGCGTGGTGAAGGCCATATCTGGCACAGCATTGGTGAAATGATCGTCGGTGATGATGAGCTGCGTGGACTCGACGAGGCTGGCAGTGATCCCTGCTGACTCGACGGCCGAAGCCAGAATGCGCGCGCTCAAGCGCTCTCCAAGCGAGGCAACTGCGTCCAGGGCACGGGGCGAAGCCTCGCCCAACACGTGGATGGCCTGGCAAAGATTGGAAAAGTCGGCAATCAGGTAATTGATCTCCTGGTGAAGCTGGTGTTTGCGCGCCAGGTCATCTACCAGGGTTTCGGCCATTTCATGGTGGCGGTCGTTGAGCTGGCAAACCGCCGCGTGGAAGGTGGTCAGGTCGCCGCGCGCCGCGCGCACGGCACTATCAATCAGCAGATTGGTAATGCCAGCCAGGGCTGAGACGACTACCACCAGTTCGCGCCAGTCGCGGCGCGCGTCGCGGATGATTTCAACCGCCTGCTGCATTGCGGCGACCGTACCCACTGACGTGCCGCCAAACTTCATTACCAGTAAGGATCTTTTTTCGAGCATGTTTCTCCAGTCTCCTGAATTGCCCTATTTTACTGGACAACCCGGAAATTGTGGGCCGGTCTAACCTGGAGCTTTTGGATTGCTTTCACGAACTGCGGATGACGTGGTCCTGAAAGTATTTTTGCCAGGGGCCGCACCCGGCGATGAACGGCTGCATCAGAGCGCGCTCGGCCTGGATGGTGTGATTAAAATCGTGGGCGGCCCACTCGTTGAGCATCTCGGCGAGCGTGACCGGGCCGAGTTCTGCGTGGTGGGCGCGGCGGGTGAGGTCTGCCGGCCCTAAAGCTGCCAGTGCGTCTAACGACCGGCGGCGCATGCGCTCGAATCCGGCGGCCATTTCCACGGGGTTTGGGGCGATTGGCCGGGTCCCTTGGGTGTCTGGGTTGAAAGCGGGGAAGTCCTGGCCTTTAAGAAAAGCGTTCAGACGGAAGTTGAACACGTCTTCCGTATCGAGGATATGCTGCAAGCACTCCACCGCCGACCACTCGCCGGGCGCGGGCGGGCGGAGAAGCAGTTCGGACGGCAGGGAACCGGCCAGTTCGATCCAGCGGCGCGGGGTGGTGCGCAGCACCGCTTGAACCCAGGGCAAGATATTTTCAGCGGTCATCAGACGTTTCTCCTTATTTTCTACAAGAAGGCGCGTTTAATCATCTGCGCCAGACGGCGGCGCAGCACCCAGGCAACTGTGGCGACTTCAACGATGACGATCACCAGCGTAAAGGCCAGCGATAAAAGGCGGAGCTGCTCGCCGGCGATGATAGGGAGAAGCGGCGGCAGGGGAACGCGCGTTTCGCCGGTGAAGCGAAAGAACGGCACGAACAGGTCGGCGGCGGCCATGCCGATGAGCGCCCCGGTAACTGCGCCAAACAGCGACAGGAAGGCGTACTCTAAAACCACCTGGAGGATAATCTGGCGGCGCGTCAGCCCGACAGCGTGCAGGACGGCAAAGCGATAGGCGCGCTCCTGAAGCGAAGCGTAGCTGTAGACCAGCAGTGACAGGATCGCCATGACAGCAGTCGCCAGGAACCCAACCGAAAGCGTGCCGAAGATGCCCACCCGCTCCATTTTGGCCTGTTCTGCGGCGATATTGACCTGAGTGTCACCTTTGACCAGAGCGTCAATGCTTAACTGCTTACGTATCCGTGCCACAACCTCTTGACCATTCGCTCCGGGTTCCAGCTTGATCCAGATATCGTGCGGCATCGTGTAGCCCAACCAGGAGCTAAAGTACTCAAAGTTGCCGATCAGGGTAATCGGATCTTCCTCATATACCGTTGGGAAGTACTGATAGACACCCACAATGGTAAACGGCAGGTTCAGTTTGGTCAGGCTGTCGAAGCTGACAAGGGCCGTGAGGGAATCGCCGATGCGAAGGTTATAAGCTTGAAGATAATCCAGCGGGATCAGGACAGCATCCTCGGTGATCGCCAACCGGTTCATCAGCGCGCCCAGCGGTTCACCGGCAAAATCCGAGCGAAACCAGGCGGTGGCCGCGAACTCGGCGCGGTCAACGGCCAGGACGCGCCCACTCAGTTCCGTGCCGCCGGGCTGTGAGACGCGCGCCGGAAAATTCCCCACGCGGGCAGCCGCGGCCACCCCTGGGACCTGACTGAAGGCTGAGGGCAAGGGAATCCAGTTGCCGTCTTCGGCGCCGCTGCTGTTGGTGGGGCCAATGGGATTATCGGCGTTGGCGAGGGCCGGGGGAAGCGGCTGAATATGTAGGTCTGCGCCGGTCTGGTAATATACGCGGTCCACCAGCCATTGATCCAGGCTGGCCGCCATGGAGAGCGTGTAGACGCCCATCGCCAGAGAAATGATGACCAACAGCAGCGGGGTGACGTAATCTAGCCCTTGCCGCCCCAACTGCCTCAGCGCCATGTGAAGCGTGAGCCAGGGCGACTTCTTCGAGAGAAGATCGAGGGCGCGCATGAGGACATTAAAAGCGCGCATGGTGAGCAGTCCGGCCGTCACCACAAACAGGGCCGGGACGAGGATAAGCATCGGGTCACGGTAGAGGTCTTCGGGTTTGCTCTCGATGATGCCCGCCAGCGAGCCGCGGTTGCTTAACTGCCAGTAAGAGTAGAGGGTTGGCAATAGCAGCAGCACATCCAGGTAATAGCGGTACCAGAAGGGCTTGCGAACCGGGCGGGCACGCTCGCGCTCTTCGGCCAGCATACTGGAACGAGCGGCGCGCAGAGCCGGCCACAGCCGGGCAAACAGCGAAATGCCCAGGGCGACCAGGGTAAGCTGGATGCTGATGCCTTGCAAAGAAACGGGCAGTGGGGCGCGCGGCGTGAACGCGAGAAAACTCTCGGTATAGCCCATCACTCTGGCGATGCCCATGCCCAGGCCAATCCCTAGCGGATAGCCGGCGGCGAAAAGCACCAACTGCTCAACCAGGATTAGCTTCATCAACCCGCCTATGCTCATCCCGCGGCTAACGAATACCGACATTTCGCGGCGCTGCCATTGGGCGATGGTGGTGGAAGTTAACACTAGAAAATAGAGCAGAATGCCAAAAGCCGGCAGGTTATAGGCCAGCAGCAGCACCGTCATGGCGGTACTGCGGTTCACAAAACGCTTGAGGGGTTCGAGTGGAGGAGAGTTAAGGCGCGCGCCGGGCAGAAACTGGTTGATGAGCAGCAGCCCGCGTTCAAAGCCTTCCAGGTAGGCGCGGCTCTTAGAAGGAAGGATTTGACTTTCATCCAGGATGATATACCAGCTCGATTCGCCGGTGGCCGAGGCAATGAGGGGTTGAACGCGCTCGATATAGTCGTCGCGGCGGATCAGTAGCATCTTGGTCAGGCTGACGTCAGGGTCGTTGAACCAAAAGATGCTTTTGGGGTCTTTGGCGTGCCAGATTCCGGCGATTTTAATGAGGATGGGGTTAGGGTCTGAAACGTTTATGCCGGCTTTGAGCTTCTCACCCAGATGCAGGCCCATTTCCTGAACCAGTTTCTCGTGGACCCAAACATCCAGTTCCTGCCCTAACGATTTTGACCCGGCCAGTGGTTCACCCTCGACAATTTCCATCTCGGGGGCTACATTCTCGATATAGCGAAGCTCCACATTGCCCAGGTAGCCTTTACTGTTTTCCTCATAGAGCGGCGAGTCGGGTGGGGCCACCAACATCAGGCCACTGCTGGAGACCTGGACGTTGAGATGCCTGAGTGGCAGCCCCACCTCGGTTGTCAGGATGGACGCAATCTGCTGAGCCGATCCTTCGGCGGCTTGCAGGGTAATAGGAGAGCGCCGCGAAGGAAAGATATAGACATTGGTCGAGAACGGCGGGCGGCCGGTGACGCTGGTGAATCTTTCCAGTTCTTGCTGGAGCACCACCATATCAACGGCCTGCGTGAAGAACGAAGCATTGGTGACCAGCCCAACGGCAAGGATCACGTTGAGCAAGGCCATCAGGCTGAGACCAGCATAGTAGCGTTGGCGCTTAAGCAGCAGGGCGACGATGGCAAAGAAAGCTTGCAAGGGTTTCAGGAAGTGAATCCTGAGCGCCCGCGTCGGCCTGCGTTGGGTCATGCGGTGGTCTCCAGCAGCGTCACGCTGCTCTGCGCGCGGATATCGCGCGAGGAAGCCCCTACCAGGATGGTGAAGACGCCCGGCTCGGCTTTCCACGTCCCGCTCAGTACATCGTAGAAAGACAGCGCGCGCGGATCGAGGGTAAATGTGACCGTCTGCGACTGGCCCGGCTCCAGATACACTTTGGCAAAGCCCTTGAGCTCTTTGGGCGGGCGCGCCACGCTGCACTGCGGGTCGCCGACGTAGAGCTGTACCACCTCTTGCCCGGCGCGCTCTCCGGTATTGGTGACCCGGATGGAGACCTCAAAATGCTCGCCGGGGCGCACTTCCGCCGGACACTGCAAGTCGGTGTATTCGAAGGTGGTGTACGACAGTCCATGCCCAAAGGGGAACAGCGGCTCGCTCTGCACGTAATCGAAGTACCGGTAGCCGACAAAAATGCCTTCGCCGTAATACACTTTGCGCGCCCCGGGGTAACTAAGGTTGGGATAAGAGGGGGTATCTTGCAGGCGCTTGGGGTAGGTAACGGTGAGCTTGCCGGAGGGGTTGGTTTCACCGAGCAGTACGCTTGTCACGGCGCGGCCCCCTTCCAAGCCGGGGTAATAGGCCTGGACCAGAGCGGCGACGGAATCGATCCAGGGCATTTCGATGGGCGCACCCACGTTCAGGACCACCACGGTGTTGGGGTTGGCGGCGGCAACGGCGGCGATCAGTTCATTCTGGCGGGCGGGCAGGGAGAGATTGGGGCGGTCCCAACCTTCGGTCTCAAAACCTTCGGTATCGCCGACAAACACCAGCGCCAGGTCAGCCTCGCGGGCCAGGGCGGCGGCGCGCTCGATGCGATCATCCTGGGAGGGGGTGGCGGCAAACGACAGGCGAATATGAGTCATGTCGGCGGGGCCGTCCTGGGCCAGTTCCACGCGGATGGGATAGGCTTTGCCACCTTCTAATTCCACCACGGCCTTGGGTTGCAGGTTTTGGGTGGCGCCAATGCCGGTTGGGGCCTGGCTGTCGATCAACGTTTGCCCGTCTAACGTGAGGGTCAGGTGAGCGGTATGGATGACGTGGAAGGTATAGCGGCCAGAGGCAGGAACCGTCAGCGTTCCACTCCAGCGGATGGAGAAGCGGTCCTTCAACCCGCCAACGGTTCCGGCACCAAACCACCAGTAATCAATGCGGTGGTCAATGCGTTCTACGACTGGGGAACCAGAAAAGGTGGGGTTATCGAAGTATTCGCCCAACAGACCAGACCCTGTACCTCGGGCGGGGCGGCAGTAGCTGGCCTTGAGGGTGGGCAACTGCAAGAAGTTATCAGCCCCTTGCTCGTAGCGAATCTCCACCTGGTCGCCGAGGGCTGTTTTCAGCGCCGCCAGCGGGCCAGAGCGATAAGTCGGCTCGACGTAAGCGCTGCCGCCGCCTGAAATGGTCAGTTCTTCGGCGGCGGGGCCGATGACGGCGATGGTTTTGACGCGCTCTGGGCGGATGGGGAGGATGTTATTGTGGTTTTTCAAGAGCGTGATGGCTTCTTCGGCGATGCGGCGGGCTAGGGCCTGGTGTTCAGGGGTGTTCATTGCGCCTTGGGGACGGGGGGCATCCAGCCGGCCAGAGCGCACCAGCAGGCGCAGAACGCGCCGCGCGGCCTGGTCAATCTCTGCTTCCTCGATTTGCCAGTTATTGACGGCTTCGCGCAGAAGTGAGCCGTAATATTTGGCCGGGCCGGGCATTTCCATATCCAGGCCGCCTTTGACCGACTCGAAAATGGTATGATTCGCGCCCCAGTCAGAGATAACCGCGCCTTCAAACCCCCATTCTTCTTTGAGAATCTCGTTTAACAGGTGGTGGTGCTGGCTGGCGTAGACCCCGTTAATGCGGTTGTAGGAACACATTACCGTCCAGGGTTGTGTTTCCTTCACCACCATCTCGAAGTGCGGCAGGTAGATTTCGCGGATAGTGCGCTCGTCGGCCTCGGAACTGCCGCGGAAGCGTTCGATTTCCTGGTTGTTCAGGGCATAATGCTTCAGAGAAGCGCCCACGCCTTTAGACTGCAACCCGCGCACATATGCTACGCCGATGCGGCCCGCCAGGTAGGGGTCTTCAGAATAGCTTTCAAAGTTGCGCCCGGCGATAGGGGTGCGGACGATGTTAACGCATGGTCCCAGCAGGATGTCGCAGCCAGCGGCCAGAGTCTCTTCGGCCAGGGCCTGGGCGGCCTGTTCTACCAGGGCCGGGTTCCAGGTGGAGGCCAGGCTGACGCCGGTGGGAAAGGCCGTGGTTGGGCTGGACACGGGGCGGCCAGCGTCTGGCATGTTGGTACGCACGCCGTGCGGGCCATCGGTCATGGTCAGCGAGGGGATGCCCAATCGCGGGATAGGGGAGGAATTCCAGCTATCTTTGCCGGATAACAGAGCGATTTTCTCGGATAGGGTGAGTTGCTTGAGCAGGCTTTCAACACGTTCTTCGATTGTAGGGTTAGCCATAGTGAACCTCGCGGGATGATTGGGATGCTAAGTTTATTGTACCATTGACAGCTAATTGCGCTGACCCGAACGGTTCGCTATAATCCCTGCAATTATCCGGTTGTTCACCGGATTCAGCCGCAGGAGGCAGGCATGACAGACCCACACACTTTTTTACAGGCCGTACAGGCCGGAGAGCGGACCAGGGTTGAGGCGTTGGTGGCGCAGAACCCGGCGTTGGTCAATGTGCGTGGCGCGGGCGGGCTGCCGGCGGTGCTGGTCGCGCTGTATTATGGGCAGGGGGAGATCGCTGAACTGTTGGCCGAACATGGGGCAGACCTGGACGTTTTTTCTGCTGCGGCTTTGGGAAACGTGAGCCGGTTAGAGGATCTGTTAGCGGCTCATCCAGAGCAGGTTAACGCTGTGGCGGTGGATGGCTTTCAACCCCTGGGGCTGGCGAGTTTCTTTGGCCGCTTCGCGGCGGCCCGGCTGTTATTAGAACGCGGAGCTGAAGTGGACGCTCCTTCGCACAACCCCATGCGGGTGACGCCGCTGCACTCGGCAGTAGCCGGAGGGCACGTGGATATCGCCCGGCTGCTCCTGGATCATGGCGCGGACCCCAATGCCCGTCAGGCCGATGAATTTACGCCGCTGCACGGCGCGGCCCAAAATGGGCAGGGAGAGATGATCCGCCTGTTGCTGGAGAGGGGGGCGGACCCTCACGCCGCTAATGCGCAGGGGATCAGCGTGCTGGATTATGCCCACGAGAGCGGCAGCGTAGAAGCTGTCCGCCTTCTGGAGGATTGTTAGGCGGCGGTTGTTGCTTTGCGCGGTTCTCAGCCAGCCTTTCACCCCGGCCTGATTGCCGCCGCGCAGGGAGTAAACCCGGCAAACGTTAGATCACCAACAGGCTGATGAGCTGGTAGGGCCGGTAAGCGATTTCGTAAGTCCCGGGGCCGGTGGAGCGGATGGCGGCGGTGTCTACGGGGCGCTCGAGGAAATCTACGCTGGTAAGAGTGGTAGGCGGCTGTTCGAAGGCCAGCGCGAGCGTTCCGGCGGCGCCCAGGGTCTCATTGAGGCGCAGAATGTACCCCTGGCCCTGGCGCGAGGGCAAAACCCAGGTGGGGACGACGGTTCCAAGCGGCGAGGTAAAACGGAAGGGGGCCGGGTGCGCGCCAAAAGGCCCGACCAGAGCAGGGGCGTAGAGAGCTTCGGCCTGAGCTGGGGTCGAAAGGACGCCGTTCTCAGTGCGCGGACGGTAGCGGCTCACCGCGAAGCGCAGGACGTGCTTGCCGCGCTCCGGCGGGTAGGCAGGGCAGTGGCGGCGCGGGTTCTGCGGCCATTCAGCGCCCGGGTCGATGGGAGCGCGCAGCAGGGTCAATGCCAGTTCGCCGTCGCGGCAGCCAAAGCCGTACTTGGCCTCGGTCAGAATCGCCAGCCCGTCCCAACCGGGCGCATCGGTGACGGCCGCCCAGCGGCTGGCCGGAACTTCCCACATGGCCTCTTCGCGGGGGCCACCGGGCACCTGCGGGCGCGAGACACTGCCGTAAGGCGCACCGTAGAGCGTGTCGCGCCCGCGCAGGGTGGTGGGCAGGTAAAAACGCAGCAAGCGATGTTCTTCGTGCCAGTCCACGGTGGCTTCGATGCGCAGAACGTCGCTGCCGGCTTCGAGGATGTAGCGCACTTCTATGCAACTGTCTTGCCCAAAGCGGGCCTCGCCGGCCAGGATAGCGCGCACGGGGCCGCTTTCGATGACCGTCAGCGGCAGGCCAGCGATTTCGGCTACAATCTGACGGGTGGCGTTGTGGTCAATCTCCCAGGCGTCGAACAGAGGGGGAACGTCGGGATGCAGCAAGAAACGCGGAGCAGCGGCCAGAGGCCAGGCCGCGCCATCGCTGACGGCTTTTACCCAGCGACCGGCCTCATCGAATTCCACGCGCAGACGCCCATTATCCAGTATGCGTGGTGAGACTTCCCAACGCGGCGCTGCAACTGGCCGCAGCGGCCCTGCGCTGAAGGATGGCAGTTCGACGGCGGCCAGCCATGCTTCGCCAGCGGGCTGCACGGGGCCGGGTGCGTCTGCGGCGGAAGGCAGTTCGACTACGGCACAGTGGTCCAGGGCCAGCGGGTTAAAAGCCGTTAACTGCCCGGTCTGGACAGGGTCGCAGTCTTCACACAGATCGCGGTAGGCTGATTCCAGGGCCTGGTCGCCCAGTTCTTCGAGTTCTGCGCCTAACTGATCGTACACCAGCTTGATCGAACTGCCGGGCAGAGCATCATGGAATTGGGCGAAAGAGAGGCGCTCCCAGGGGTGGCTGGGGATCGGCCCAAAGCCTGCCAGCACTGAGGCGGCTTCCCAGGTTTGCAGGGTGCGTTCCAGGCGGCGGTAACGGCGCTTGAACTCGCTGTGGGTGGTGTAAATGCCCCGGTGAAACTCCAGGTATAACTCGCCTTCAAAGACCGGCAGGTGGCTGCGGCTTTCGGCCAGGCGCTCGAAGAAGCCTTCGACCGCGCCCCAGCGCACCGGCGGAACCTGAGCGAGATTGCCCAGCCGGTTGTACATCTCAATCTTATCAATGGTTGTCCCCCCGCCGCCATCGCCTACGCCGGTGGCTTTCAGAATTTCGTTGTGCACATCGAGCTGGCGGTAGTGCTGTGCAGAAGTGGCGACTCCGGTTAAATCGTCCCACCCTTCACCGGCAACGTTCAGGTGGGTAAGCACCTCGCTGCCATCGGGTGAGCGCCAAACGAATGAGTCGTAGGGAAACTCGGTGACGATGCTCCAGGAAAGCTTGGTGGTATAGAAGTTCTGCACGCCGGTCTGGGCCATGATCTGCGGCAGGAAGGCGTTAAAGCCAAAGCAGTCTGGCAGCCAGAGCGTGGTGCTGATTGAGCCTTTCAGGCGCTGGAACAGCTCTTGCCCTAGCACCAGCGAGCGCCCCAGGGCTTCGCCGCAGGCGATGAGGGTATCGAACTCCACCCAGGGCGCGCCGGTGGCCTCCCAGCGGCCCGCGGTGATTTGAGCGCGAATCTGCTGGTACATTTCGGGGAAGCGGTCGGCGACCAGCTTCATTGTGTGGGGTGAAGTCCACAGGAAACGGTATTGAGGATATTCGTCCAGCAGGCGCAGGGCAGTCGCGATGGTGTGAATGGCCTTGCGCTCGCCTTCCAGTTCCGGCCACATCCAAACCAGGTCCAGGTGCGAGTGACCGATCATTTCTACAGTGGGCTGCCAGGCCTCGGCTGGGAAGGCGGCGAAAATGGCTTTGAGCGCCGGAGCCAGGGCCTCTACCCCGCCGGTTTCCCAGCGTTGTAAGGCCACGTCGAACATGGCAAGCAGCTTGCGCGTGACCGGGTGCATCGTCTTCGGCTCTGGGATTGGCCCCCACCCTTTAATCATGCCATCGAGCCGGTCTCGCTTGAGCAGGTAAACCATCCACTCACTCAGGGTAAACAGGTCCCAATAGGTTTCCCAATTTTTGGGGTTGCGGCAGGCGATCCAGGTGCCATCGAAGCGCAGGCCGTAATCGTCAATGGGTTTGGCGCCCTCATACCAGATGCAGGTCTGGTAGGTAGCGTCATCCAGCCACAAGGTGCAGGCCCGGTCGGGCAGAGGGCAGTAGAGATGAGCCACATCCAGGCCGGCCCAAGGTTGCCCGTCAATATAGGCTGTCGTTTCGCCCCGGCAGTCCCAGAAGAAATAACGCCGCCCGGTCTGCCCTGGGGCGGGCGCGGGGATCTCCACCCGGAACCAGGCCTGCTGCCATTCGCCTTCTGGCTCGCCGAAGTAGTGACCGCGCTCAATCTTGTGGAATTCCAGGCCGGGGGCCAGGTCTACTGTAATAGGCGCGTCGAGGACAGGACTCATGTAGACTTCTACATCCTGGCGGTCTTCCCACAGGGAAGCGGACAGCACCTGGCGCAGTTTCATCACGCGGTTGGGAATGAGCTGAGGTAAAGGGTTGGGTTTTGGGGGCATAGAAAAATTCCTCCCTGATTGTGGGCTGTGGATGGTTGTTATCTCCCATTATATAGCCAAAAAGGCGCCGGGTAAGCGGCGCCTTTGCTCACGGTCGTTTGCTTGGCTTTTAGATGAATTATTCGGCGGTGAGGTATTCCATGGCTTTCTCGCGGGTGGTGAAGGAAGGTAGTTTAACGCCCGGCGGCGGCTCGATGATTTTACGCCCCTGCAAGTCCATTGAAAATTCTTGTACCAGGGCGGCTTTGCGAAAGAAACCGATCACATCGCGTCCCATGCCGCGCAAGATGGGCAGTACATCTTTGGTCAGCGGGGCAAACCCCACCAGGTCAATCAACAGGATGGCCTGCTTTGGGCCAAAGGCCATCATCGCCTTTTTGATTTCACCAGAAACTTGCACGGCTTCCTCAGTCTTGACAAAGCCGGTCAAAACCGCTTCGATCAGCTTTTGCTGTGGATCGGTGGTCACTTTGACCATATGCACCCCTCCTGCTCCTGTTCTCAGGATGATTATACCGACTTTATTTTTGTACGGCTACGAACTCGATTTCGAGCTTAACGTTTTCATCCACCCCGGTAACGGCCGGTACATTCGGAATGACGATGCCGAAGTCGGTATAGGCAATCTCCGCGCTGGCGAGGCCGTGAATCTCCGTTTTAGAGACAGGGGTCACCTGGGCATCAAACGTGACCGAGCGGGTGACGCCTTTAACGGTGAGGTCGCCGGTGATCTGAAAGGTGAAAGGCTGGTTGACGGCAACGTTGGCAGGCAGACCCGCCAGAGCGGTGGGCGTGAAGGTGATCAACTCATAGGTATCAGTCAGCAGGATGCGGTTTTTAATGGCACGATTGCGGAACTCGTTGTCGGTGGTGAGGGTGCGTGCGTTCACCTGGATCACGCCGACGCGGGTATCGGCGGGGGATGCCGCGTCCACCTGAATCTGCCCGGAAACCTGGTTGGTTGCGCCAACGACCGTCTTGGGCGCGCCGTTGAGGATTTCACCGATGATAAAGCGTGCTTCTGAACGCTCCGGGACGATTTCAAAGAGTTGGCCGTCAGACGGAGTCGTGCTGTTCTGGGCGGCGGTAGGGGAAGGCTCGGCGGCCGGCGCGGCGGCTGTTGATGTGGTAGTGGGGGCCGTGAAAGCCGGGCCGGTTGCAGTGGGTTGAGCAGACGCGGTGGGGGTACTGGTAGGGGCGGTCAGCGGTACGGCTGAGATGGGGGCGCTGGCCTCGGCGGTGGGCTTGAGATAGGCGTAAACAATGCTGCCGGCGGCGATGAGAGCCAGGGCCGCCAAAACAGCAAGAATAGTTAAGACTGTTTTTTGACTCACGGGCAAACGTCTCCTGATTAAGAATCTTGATATTGAAATTATAGAGGATTTGCATAAGATTTGTAGCGATGCATCCGGGCAGTATAACCTTCGGCTCTCTTGATATGGCGGAGCATTTCTCAAGAGCCTGATCGCTGCCGACTGGTTTTTCCGGTATGATTAATAAGACACAGGTGCTGTGGAGGAGAACAACCATGACGATATCACTCACCCAACCCGGTCAATTCGTGGTGGGCTGTAACTACTGGGCATCGCACGCCGGAACGCAAATGTGGTCAGACTGGCGTCCAGAGGTGGTCGAGCGAGATTTACAGGCGCTGGCCGAGGGCGGCTTGCAGGTGCTGCGGGTCTTTCCCTTGTGGCCGGATTTCCAACCGATTACCCTGCTGCGCGGCGGGGGCGGACAGCCGCGTGAAATCCGCATGGGTGAAGAGCCTTTGCCCGACACAGAAGCGGGGCAGGCAGGCGTTTCTGAAACGATGATGGAGCGTTTTGCGGCGTTCGCCGACCTGGCCGAAAAATATGGGCTGAAGCTGGTAGTCGGTCTGCTGACCGGCTGGATGAGCGGGCGGCTGTACGTTCCGCCGGCCCTGGAAGGGCTGGATGTGCTGACCGACCCGCTGGCGATCCAGTGGGGAACCCGCTTTGTGCGCTATTTCGTGCGGCGGTTTAAACAGCACCCGGCAGTGCTGGCCTGGGATCTGGGCAATGAAGTCAACTGCATGCAGGCGGTGAAAACGCGCCAGGCGGCCTGGGTATGGGTCTCGGCCATTACCAATGCCATCCGGGTGGAAGATCAAAGCCGCGTGATTGTCTCTGGGATGCACGGGGGGCTGGATATCTGGACCACGCCGATGCTGGGCGAACTGACCGACTTGCTGACCACCCATCCATATCCTTATTGGACGGTCCACTGTGACCAGGACCCGGTAAACACCATTCGGACGATCTTACATGCTACGGCTGAGTCGCGCCTGTACGCGAATACTTCCGGCAAGCCATGCCTGGCGGAAGAAGTTGGCACGTTGGGCAATATGCTGGCTTCAGATGCAGTTGCGGCGGATTTTATCCGCGCGTGCCTGTTTTCACTGTGGGCGCACGATTGTCACGGGCTGTTGTGGTGGTGCGCCTTTGACCAGGACCACCTGGCGCACGCGCCTTATGATTGGAACACATGCGAGCGCGAGTTGGGCCTGCTGCGTGCCGACTACACTCCCAAGCCGGTGCTGGTAGAGTTGGGCGCTTTCCGGCACTGGCTGGAAGGGTTGCCCATCGCGGCGCTGCCAGAGCGGACTCATGAAGCCGTTTGCCTGCTTTCGCAAGATCAGGACCAGTGGGGCGTGGCTTATTCTACCTTTGTGCTGGCGCGTCAGGCCGGTTTTGACCTGGTTTTTCAGTACGGGGAACAGCCGTTGAAAGAGGCGGATCTGTACCTGGTGCCATCCGTGCGGGGCATCAACGTTATATCGCGGCGGCGCTGGCTGGCTCTTTTAGAGCGGGTGCGTCAAGGGGCCACTCTCTATCTTTCGCTGGATGATGCATTATTATCGGGGTTTGAAGAGACGTTTGGCCTGCAAGTGCAAACGCGCAGCAAGCGCAGTTCACCGGCCCGGTTCGAGATCAACGGGTTGGGGGCTTTTGAGGTGCAGGCCGGCTTTCGCCAGGACCTGCGCGCGGTGGGGGCAGAGATTTTGGGGCGCGAGCCAGACGGCAACCCGGCCTTTACCTGCTATGCCTACGGAAAGGGTAAGGTTTACTTCCTGTCTGTACCCGTTGAGCGCGTACTGACAGAAACTCCGGGGGCTTTCCACCGTCAGGAAGCACAGCCGTTCTGGAAGATCTACCGCTGTGTGGCCTCTGGGGCTGGGGCGTTAGATGGGCGGGTGGTTGGCAAAAATCACCCGTTGTTGGGCGTCACCGAACACCCATTGGCGGAGGGTGAACGCGTCGTGGTGGTGATCAATTACAGCCCAGAGGCACTGGAAGACATTCTGGTTTTAAAGCCCGGCTGGAAGGTGGGGCGGGTCTGGCGCGGAGTGGTTCAGGCCGGCGGCATAGTACGGGTGGCGGCCAACGATGCGGCAGTGTTTACGGCGCGGCGAGCGCAGGATTGAGCCTTTGCGATCCGTGGCGGGCGGGAGTACAATCGTAACCAGGACGGCAATTGGAAAAATGGCGGAGATGATTCAAGATGAGCAGGCCAGACGTTCAAATCTTTGCAGATGCAGACCAGTTGGCGCGGGCTGTGGCGGAGCTTTTCATCCGCCTGGCCGGTGAATGCGTGGCGATGCGCGAGGTTTTTAGCGTAGCCCTATCGGGCGGCTCAACGCCCCTGGCCGCTTATGCCTTGCTGGCGCAGGAGGGCTATCGTGAGCGCGTTGATTGGGCCAGGGTGCACGTCTTTTGGGGGGATGAACGCTGCGTGCCGCCCGATCATGCCGACAGCAATTACCGCAAGGCGCATGCAACTCTGCTCAGCCGCGTGCCGATCCCAGAAGATCATATCCACCGGATCAGAGGCGAACTGTCCCCGGCACAGGCGGCGCAAGCCTATGAAGAAGAACTGATGGCGTTCTTCCCAACGCTCTCCAGCGACGAAAGCCGCCTGCGCGCCGGCTTTGACCTGACACTGTTGGGCCTGGGGGATGACGGCCATACGGCTTCATTGTTTCCGTGGACGGCGGCGGTGCACGAGAACGTACGCTGGACGGCAGCACAGTACATCACTCACCTCGGTTTGTGGCGCGTGACGCTGACTCCCGCCCTGCTGAACCGCTCGGCGCACATCGTTTTTATCGTATCTGGCCCGACCAAAAGCCAGGTGTTGCAGCGCGTATTGTATGGTCCTTTTCAGCCCGACCGTTACCCGGCTCAGGCCATTCACCCAGTAGATGGAACGCTGACCTGGATGGTGGATGAAGCGGCGGCGGCGCTGTTTTAAGCAATAGCCCCAACAGGTGAACAATGACTCTGCTGCTGACCGGTTTTGAACCCTTTGGTGGAAGTGACGTGAACCCCTCTGAGCAGGCCGCGCGGGCGCTGGATGGGGAAACGGTGGGCGGAAGACGGATCACGACCGCGATTCTGCCGGTGGATCGGGCGCGGGGGCCAGAATGCCTGCTGGCGGCGATCCAGCAGCACCGCCCGGATGCGGTAGTGTGCCTGGGGTTAGCGGCGGGCCGGGCGGTTATCAGCGTAGAGCGGGTGGCCGTCAACCTGCTGGATTTTACCATCCCAGACAATGCCGGAAACCAAACGGTAGACCAGCCCATCACGCCGGGCGGGCCGGCGGCGTATTTTGCCACCCTGCCGGTGCGCGCTATGGTTGAGGCTATGCGGGCGGCGGGGGTTCCAGCGGAATTGTCATTGAGCGCGGGAACGTTTTTGTGTAACCAGGTGATGTATACGCTGCTTCATGCTGCCGCCCAGGAAGGATTGACGAGGCCAGGCGGGTTTATTCATCTGCCGGCGCTGCCAGAGCAGGCCGCCAGAGCCGCTGCTCCGCTGCCTTCGATGACTCTCGAAACCATCCTGCGGGGCCTGCGCGCGGCGCTGGCAGTTATCGGGTGACCTGGACGGAGCATGATCCCTTGCGTTCATCTCCATACCCATAGCTACTACTCGTTTCTGGAGGGGCTCGCTGCGCCAGAGCAATTGGCGCACGCGGCGGCAGAGCAGGGCCAGGCGGCTATTGCATTAACCGATCACCGCTGGCTGACGGGGGCCGTCCCGTTTGTGCTGGCCTGCCAGTCGGCAGGGGTGCAGCCAATTTTGGGGTTAGAAGTGGATCTGCGCCTGCCTTACCGCCTGGCTGCGCCGCCGGGTGCGCCTACCGAGGGGGTGCTGGTGCTGTTGGCGGTGGACCGGACGGGCTGGTCGAATCTGTGCGCATTGAGCAGTCAGTTGTTTTTGCCTGTCGGAGGGGAGCCAGGCGGGGCTTTGGCGCTGGAACAGTTAGCTCAGTACGCGGAGGGGCTGGTCTGCCTGACGGGCGGGGCGCGTGGAGCGGTGGCGGGCATGTTAGACGGCCTCAACGGCGAAGGGGAGGCGGCAGGACTGCTGGGTGCGCTGAAGGAAATCTTCGCAGGCCGGCTATGGGTGGAACTGCCCCCCCAAACCGGCGTCACAGAGACGCTCGCGCGGCTGGCAAAAAAGATGGGCCTGCCCACAGCGGCGGCGCGGAGCATCTACTACCTCGAAGCGGAACAGGCCGCCTTACAGCGCACCCTGGCGGCGATTCGCGCGAATCGCCGGCTGGCGGAACTGCCGGACGAACTGGCCGCGCCCCGCCCGGCGGCCTTTCCAACCGAAGCGCAGATGGCGGCGGAGTTCGCCGCCTATCCTGGCGCGCTGGAAGCTACGGTGGGAATCGCGGAGTTGTGCCGATTCCAACTGCCTTTGGGCGAGGCGCATTATCCTCGGGTGAGCCTGCCGTCGGGCCTGTCTCCAGAAGACGTACTGCGCGAGAAGGCCGAGGCTGGAGCGCGGCGGCTGTATGGTGCGGTCACGCCGGAGATTGCGCGGCGCTTGCAGCAGGAATTAAGCGTGATCGCCGGGCGCGGTTATGCTCCCATTTTTTTGATTGCCGAAGAAATTCTGTCATTCGCGCGGCGGGCTGGCATTCCTACAGCTTCGCGCGGGTCGGCCTCTTCTTCGCTGGTGGCCCACTGTGTTGGGATCACCACGCCCGACCCGCTGGCCCACGATCTGTACTTCGAGCGTTTCCTCAACCCGGCGCGCCAGACCCCGCCGGACATTGACACGGACGTATGTTCTCGGCGGCGCGACGAACTGCTCCGCCACGTTTTTGAAACTTACGGTCCCGATCGCACCGCCCTGATAGGGTCGGTCAGCACCTTTCGCCCGCGCTCGGCCCTGCAAGACGCGGCCAAAGCGCATGGGCTGAAGCCGCCGAGGTGCGCACGCTGGCCGCCGGGCTGCCGCACTGGTTTGGCCCGCGCGCCGAGCCAGATCATCCGGCCCGGCTGGAAGACGGCCCTTTTGCCGATCTCGCCCGCCGCAACCCGCGTTTAAAGTCCATGCTGCGCGATGCTTCGGCCCTGCTGGGGCTGCCGCGCCACCTGTCGGTGCATCCGGGTGGGGTGGTGATCGCGCCCGGCCCGATCACCGATTTTCTGCCGCTGACTGCGTCAGACAGTAAGGGCCTGCCGGTGACGCAGTTTGAATTGGAAGCCGTGGAAGCCCTGGGCCTGATTAAGTTCGATCTGCTGGGCGTGCGCGGGCTGACGGTGTTGGGAGACATGGCTGAGTCGGTGCGCTCGTGGCGGCGCACGGAGTTTAAGACCGCGCTCGACGTGCTGGAACGCATTCCAGAGGATGACCCGGAAACCATCGCATTGGTGCAGGGAGCGCAGACGATTGGGTGCTTTTCGATTGAATCGCCGGGGATGCGCGCCACACTGAAGGAGATCCACGCCAAAAGCCCCGGCGATATTATGGCCGCGCTGGCCCTATACCGCCCTGGCCCAATGAAAGGCGGCCTGCGCGATGCCTTCGTGCGCCGTCATAACCGCCAGGAGCCGGTGACGCACCTGCATCCGGCGCTCGCTGCTGTGCTGAAAGAGACCTATGGCGTCATTCTGTATCAGGAGCAGGTTCTGCGGGTGGCGCACGAGCTGGCGGGCCTCAGCCTGGCCGAAGCCGACCTGCTGCGCCGCGCCATGAGCCATTTTGACCCTGGCAGGCAGATGCAGACCCTGAAGGATCATTTTGTAGCAGGGGCCGCCCGGCTACACAAAGTGCCGCCCGAACTGGCCGGGCGCATCTGGGAGATGATGGCGGCGTTTGCGGGCTATGGCTTCCCCAAGGCCCACGCGGCCAGTTATGCCTGGGTGGCGTGGCGCTCGGCGTGGTGCAAGGCCCACTACCCGGCGGAGTTTCTCGCGGCAGTGCTGGCGAACCGGGGCGGGTATTACCCGCAGAGCGTGTACCTCAATGAGGCGCGGCGTCTGCGGCTGGACGTGCGCCCGCCGCACGTGAATCATTCGCTGGCGGAGTTCAGCGTATCGTACCCGCGAGGCGAGCCGGTGCTGTGGATGGGGCTGGATCAGGTGCGCGGCTTGAGCCGACGTACCTTAGAGCGGATTGTGCGATTGCGCCCGTTCCACGATCTGCGCGAATTTATCCTCAAGGTAGACCCGCGTAGAGAGGAAGCCGAGAATCTGATTCAGGTGGGTGCTTTGGACGGGCTGGGAGCTATCCCCGATCTGCTGCGCGAACTGGTAGAAGCGCCGCGCAGGGTTGGGCAACTGGCGTTGTTCGAGCCAGAAGCTCCCGATGGGCAGGACTGGTCGCCGGAGCAGAAGGTGGCGGCGCAGCAGCGCCTGTTAGGAGTGGCGCTGGAGGCGCACCCGCTGGAACGCTACGCCGGTGAGATCGCGGAGGCCAACGCGCTGTCTACGCTGGAAGCGGTGGCCAGGGTGGGCGAAAAGGTGCGCGTGGCCGGCCTGAAACAAATTCTGCGCCGGGGGCGCGCAGAGAACGGCGCGTGGATGGGCTTTTTAACCCTGGAAGATCTGGAGGGAGTGATTGAGGTGTTTGTGCCGCCCGATTTGTTCGAGCGCGCCCGCTGGGCCTTGGCAACCACTTCTATCCCGTTGGTGATAGAAGGCGCGGTTGAACCAGACTCTGTCAGCGGCGAGCCGGTTGTCCGGGCGGAGAAAGTGGCCCGCTTGAAGGTGGAACGTAATTCAACCTCACATTAGGTGTTTCAGCCGCACGCACAGCGAGCAGAGCGGTGGATTAACTTGCCGACTCCGATGGCATAGGCAAGTGGTTTGAATCTCGCAGGCCTGTAGGCTAGGCAAAGCCATAGATGATAAAAGCATAGAACAAAGGCAGTAGAGACCCTATAGCCAATACTTCTTTGCACCAGCGCCCCAGCCGAAATCGTGGACACTATATACCCTGCGCTGTGACAATATAATCGTGAGAGAATCTATACGACTCGAACGGAGATGAATATGAGCACTTTCTCTCCCAAGGGAAGATTGCCTTGGAGCCAGCGCCCTTGCTTAGCCAGTCGCCTCTTCCTTTGCCCGAAGGTTGGCTAAAGAGGCATACAGATGTTATGCAAGCTTTTTTCGAATTTCTAAACTTAAGTTAACTTCATAAGTTCCGCAAATTTGATTATAATCGTACAGCGCCGAGTTGATCAATATAGATCAATCCAAATCCGCGAGAGGCATCCTTGCCTCCCATATTTCACCATGGAGGAGAACACCATGTTCAAACGCTCGCTGTTTTTTGTGCTGGCGGTAATGCTGATTGGCGCTATGCTGCTAACAGCATGCGGTACCCCCGCCACAGAAGCCCCTGCAGCCACAGAAGCCCCCGCTGCTACCGAAGCCCCGACTGCCACCACGGCCCCAACAGCCACCACGGCTCCGACCGAAGCCCCGACTGAGGTTCCAACTGAAGTCCCAACCGCGGCTCCTGCGCTCGGCTCTCCGGAACACCCAATTAAGGTTCTGTTCGTCCCGTCTGTTGATGCCAATGTGATTACCACGGGCGGTCAGGTTATGGCCGACGCTCTCAATAAGGCCACCGGCCTGACATTCGAAGTCAGCGTACCGACTTCATACGCTGCAACCATTGAAGAGATGTGCGCCTCCCCTGCCGATACCATGGCCTTCATCCCTGGCCTGGGTTACGCGCTCGCGAGCCAATTGTGCGGCGTGGACGTGGCTTTCAAAGCGGTGCGCTACGGCTACCCTGTGTATTGGACTGAATTCATTGTCCCACGTGACAGCGACATCAAGACCCTCGAAGACCTGAATGGAAAGAAGTGGGGCTACGGTGACGTTGGGTCAACGTCTGGTTATATGGTTCCGTTGGTGATGTTTAAAGAATTGGGCATCACCCCGGGTGAAGAAGTTCAGACGGGCGGCCATAATCAGACCGTGACCGCCGTTTACAACGGTGAAGTGGACTTTGGCACCGTCTTCTACTCTGTACCGCTCACCCCAGAAGGAAAACCAGCCTTCACGTATGAAGACTATGTCGCCGGCAAAGTGACCGATGACATGTACGAAGTGCCCGAAGCTTCCATCCCCAACTGTGCTCCCGATGCTGAGGGCAAGAAGCTTCTGTGCGACGGCTGGCGCGTGTTAGACGCCCGCGCCAATATCCGCGGTGAGGCCCCGGATGTGATGCAGAAAGTCCGCATCCTGGCTATCTCTAAAGCTATCCCCAACGACACATTGGCCTTTGGCCCAGAATTCCCCGCGGACGTGCGGGCTTCTATTGAAGAGGCCCTCGTCGAATTCTCAAAAACCGAAGCCTGGGCTTCCTCGATTGGATCCAACGACTTCTACGGCTGGACCGGTATCATGCCCGCTACCGACGCTGAATATGATTTCGTGCGTGCCATGGTGGAAGCAACCGGCCTGACCCTCGAAGGTCTTGGCAAGTAATTACGATATGATTCTAAATCTGGGCAGGGAATTCCCTGCCCAGATTCATTATCCAACGGGGATGATCCAGCCATGCTAACCATTCAACACGTAACGAAAGTCTATTCCCCCGCCAATGTAAAAGCGCTGGACGACGTGTCCTTTGAGGTTTCAAGGGGACAGTTTGTAGCCGTCATTGGCCTAAGTGGTTCAGGAAAATCCACCCTGTTGCGCTGCATTAATCGCCTTGTCGAACCGACCTCCGGGCGCATCCTGTTCGATGGACAGGACGTCACTGCGGCCAACGCTGAAGAATTACGAAGAATCCGGCGGAAAATTGGCATGGTGTTCCAACACTTCAACCTGGTGTACCGTTCCCCGGTGATAACGAATGTATTGGCCGGCCGCCTTGGTTACGTGAATCCAGCCTGGAGCCTGGTCAACCGATTTCCGCAGGCGGACGTACAAAAGGCTCTGCAACAATTAGAACGTGTGGGCATTGGCGACAAAGCCTATCACCGCGCTGATGCACTCTCAGGCGGACAGCAGCAGCGGGTAGGCATTGCCCGGGCTCTGATGCAAGATCCTGAACTGATCCTGGCGGACGAACCTGTAGCCAGCCTTGATCCTGTTCTCGCGCACTCGGCTATGCAAATCCTTGAAAAAATTAACCAGGAAGATGGCGTGACCGTGCTTTGCAGTTTGCACTTCCTCGACCTGGTGCATCGTTATGCCCACCGGGTGATAGCGCTTAACGCCGGACGGGTCGTTTTTGATGGCGCCCCAGAAGAAATAGACGACGTTCGCTTCAAAGAAATCTACGGTCAGGAAGCGGAACGGGTAGGTTAAGGGAGACGACCATGCCGAAAAAACGCAGCTTGCTCCAATCCATCCTGCTCGGCGCTGCCATTTTGGCCGCCATGGTGATCTATGCCTATGGCTTTCAGGTCACAAAATTTAATCTGGACGAAACGAAAGACCCGCGCCGCCAGACGCAGCTCACCCGCATTTTGCGCGCGCTGGCCCGTCCGGATATCTTTGAATACGATAAAGAAGAGTACATCATCTCTTTACCGGTCTTCACGCCCTGCCCGGCCAACCTGCCCGCCGCACCTGCAGTAGAACCAGACGCCCCCTACCTGGTTATGACCCCTGCTTGCGCCGAGCCTGGTTCGATGGTGACTGTGGAAGGATTCAACTTTGAACCCAATACCACAGGCCCCCTCAACTTCATTCCTCCCAGTGGTGTATCTCTTCAAATTGGCAACATTGAAACCGACGCGCATGGTCATTTCGTTCTGTCGGCCAGGTTGCCCAAACGACCGGATACGGTGGCTCAGGAACTGCGCGCCATCACCCGGCGCAATGTCGGCGTCCCGCACTTCAGCAAGAATGCTATTGAAACCTGGGATAAGATTATTGAAACCGTCTTCCTGGCATTGCTGGCCACCACCTTGGGCGTGCTGATTGCTGTTCCGGCCAGTTTCCTGGCGGCGCGGAACATCATGGTGCCGATCACCAGCCCGCTCACCAGCGTAGCCCTCTCGATCCTGCTCATTCCACTAGGCCTGGTCGCCGGTTGGACGGTATCTGATTGGATGCGTCATGCGAGCACGGCCCTTACTGCCAACTTGTGGGTTAACCTGGTCACAGCATTGGTTGTGCCTGTGTTGATATGGTTTGGTGTGCGTTGGGCCCTGCCCTCTGAAGAAATAGAAAAGCCCAAAACCACCCTGCGCATTGCACGTCTGACAGTTCTGGTCTTTGTGGCGTTGCTTACTGTCCTGGAACTGTACCTGGTCTCGGGCATGTCCATTCGCCTCGGCAACGCATTGGTACAGCCGCTAGGCAAATTGGGCTTCCTGGGTAAATTCTTTTCCAATCTGGGAGATCTGTTGGACTACGCCATTAATTTGCTGGTAGCCATTGCCGGTGCAGGCCTTCTTGGCGACTTGGCAAGCAAATTCGGCCAGAGGATTGTGGATTACAAAAATCACCTGGTCAACCGCATCATTAATGCGGTGCTGGGTACGGCCGCCGGCGCAACGCTCTTTGCACTGATCGGCGCTGGAGTCAACTGGCTGTATCAGTTCGACAACCCAACGTATACTCTGGTCATCCCGGCAATCGTTGGGGCGTTGATAGGTTTGATTACTACCGCCGCGCTCTCGCGCAACGCTACTTTGCCGATTGGTTTTGTGATCTATACGCTGACACGTACCTTGTTCAATGGCCTGCGCTCGATTGAATCGCTGGTGATGGTCATCGTCTTCGCCGTATGGGTGGGTATAGGTCCATTTGCAGGCGTATTGGCGCTGGCATTGCATACCATTGCTTCCAATGCCAAGCTGTACTCCGAACAGGTTGAAGGCATTATGGCCGGCCCACTGGAGGCGATTACTGCTACTGGCGCCAACCGTCTGCAAACCATTATTTATGCTGTCATCCCCCAGATCATCCCACCGTATATTTCCTACACCATGTATCGTTGGGACATCAATGTGCGCATGTCCACCATCATCGGCTTTGCAGGCGGAGGTGGTATTGGATTTCTGTTGCAGCAGAACATTAACCTCCTCAACTACCGCGCTGCCAGCACGCAAATGCTCGCCATTGCTATCGTGGTAGCTACCATGGATTACCTGAGTGCAAAGATGCGCGAAAAAGTGATCTAACCTGGGTGATATTCGCCCCCAAGACAAAGCGCACCCCAAAAACAAGGAGCTGAACTGAACCCCGAAAACAAGATGTTTTGGGTCTAAGTTTTGTCAGCCACTTCACAATAGGACAGAAATTGAAATGAATTAAAATCTATCGAAACATACAGAAAGAAGGAAAAAAGCTCTTGCTTGATTTCACTCATACAGAAAAACCGGCGCAGGTGCAGGCCAATCTGATAACTTACATGGCCCTGTTTTCTGATCTGCCAGTTTCTGATCTGCCAGGTATTACGGTGGAAGATTCAGACGTTTTCTGGTGCGTGTGCGACCTGGGTCCGCCGGGGAAGGGCATTTTCCGCACTCACTGGCCGGCAGAGGGCGTTGAGGAGCGGATTGAGGGCCTGTTCCAGAAGATTGGCCGCCTGACCGACGAGATCGGCTGGATGGTGTTCCCAGGCGACCAACCCGCCGACCTGGGCCGGCGGCTGGAAGCGCGGGGGATGACGGGCGGGCGCGCCGGGAACTGGTTGTGGGCGGACCTTACTCATTTGGGCCAGGCCCCGGCGACCCCGGCGGGCTTCCATGTGGAACGGGTACTGGATGACGCCGCCATGGCGGCGTGGGTGCGTGCCTCTGAAGCGGGTTTTGAAGGTGAATTTCCCTGGTATTACGATGCCTATTCCCGTCACGGCTACGGGCCGGGGGCGTTCTCGCTGCACTACATTGGCTACCTCGGCGATACGCCCGTTACCTCTGGCACGCTGCTGGATGCCGGTGGCTGTGCTGCGATTTATGACGTTTCTACCTTGCCAGAATGGCGCCGCCAGGGTTTCGGCGGCGCGCTCACCTATTTTATGATGACTGAGATCAGCAGGCGCGGTTACGCCGACACCTGGATCTGGTCGTCGCCGCTCGGCCAGGGGGTTTACCAGAAGTTGGGGTATGTGGAAGCTGATTTTGGCCTGCGCGAATATTCATGGCATAAGGCTTGATCCACCCTTTTAGGCGCATGACGGTTGCTATGTGTGTAAAATGCGGGCTACGCCCTGCAATATACATACAATTCAGTAAACGACCCTGTAAGTACAGGCGGGAATGGAGATTGGGCCTGGATTTATTGTTGACTATTTATGTTTACAATTCTATAATCAGACCCATAGAGGTTGAACCACTAATTAATTCCCCCATACTTGCTGGCATTACGTGATATGAGCCGGCCATCTGGCCTTCAAGAGGAACTATGACAACCAGACTTAACCCGTACCTCTCTTTCCGAGACAATGCCCGTCAGGCCATGCAGTTTTATCAATCAGTCTTTGGCGGACGGCTGGAGATGACTACATTTGGAGAAGCTCAGGCCTCGCAAGACCCGGCGGAAGATGGCAAGATTATGCACGCCATGCTGGAAGCCGAAAATGGCATGACCCTGATGGCCTCCGACACCCCGAATTCTATGGAATATCTTTCAGGGAGTCAGATCAGCATTTCGCTGAGCGGCGATAACGAGGCCGAATTAAGGGGCTATTACCAGAAGCTTGCTAACGGGGGAACAGTGATCGAACCGCTGGAGAAGGCTCCCTGGGGCGACATATTCGGGATGTGCACTGACCGGTTTGGCATTACCTGGCTGGTTAATATCGCGGGGCAGAGCCAGTAGGGAGAGATTGACCCCGGTAGTAGACGATTAGCAAGAACAGAGCGCCGCAGTTGAGCAGTCCGGCGATTAAGAAGGGGATGCCGGGCTGCGTGGTGGCAAACCACCCGCCCAGCACTGACCCGGCGATCATGCTCAGACTCCAGACGGCGTGCAGCAAGCCAAAGGTAGGGGGGTGCGTTGGTTTGGGAACTCCATCGCTGACCCATACGTACATCAACGTTGCCAGCGCCCAGGCAGCGGCGTTGCCGAGCACGCCAAAGGCATATACCCCTGTCACCGTCTCAGCCGACAGCCACAGGCCGCCGCCCGCCAGAATCAATACTGCGTAAGCCGCCAGCCCTGGGCGGAGTGCGCCGAAACGGTCAGCGGCGCGGCCGGTAATCAGTTGTGCGGCAGAAGCTGCCACCAGGACGGTTGTGCCGTAAGCGGCGACCAACACCTTGCTCCCCGTCAGGTTGTTGAGCAGCAGGGGGATTAGAACGGTGAGCGCGCCGTAAAAGATGGTGGGCAGACTGCGCAGGCCGATCAGCAGGCGCACCTGAGGGCAGCGGGCGGTGTCGCGCATCACCTGTCCAATGGAACGCGGCACGGTGGTCTGAGAGGGTTGATCTTCCAGTTCTGCCATCCATACAGCCACCGGAAGCGCGGTGAGAGCGGCGAGGACCAGGCCTGCCCAAGAGAGGGCATGGAAGCCGAGGCGCTCGATCAGCACGCCGGCCAGCGGGTTGCCAATCGCCCCGCCGGCGGTTACGCTCAGGGCGTAGAAAGCCGCTAACATCCCCATGGATCCGTGCGCGCTGATGCGCGTGAGCGAACTGGCACTGCCTACCGTTGCCAGCGAAGCCCCTGCGCCGCCGACGAACCACAGCAGGGCCGCTACCCAGGGAGAGGTAGCCTGAAAGGCCAGACTGCCCGCGCCTGCCAGCACCAGTCCTGCTACCAGCGCCCATCTCACGCCCAGCCGCCCGCTGATGCCCCCGCCCAACAGCGCCATCAGCATTCCGGCAATTTGCGCTCCCGCAATCACGCCTGAAATTGTCACCGGCGTAAGGTGAAGCCGCTCTTCCAGGTAGATTACAAAGAATGCTAGCTGCGACAACCCCCGCACGCCGCCCAAAAACTGAACGTAGAGCAGTAAAGCAGCCGGCAGCCAGGACCTGCTCTTCTTCATCTTCTCACCCTTAACAAAGCCTGGCATTGAAAAATTCTTTCCCATTGTAGTGGAATTATGGAATTATGGTATGATGATATCAAACCTTCTTACCCAATTAAGTAGGCGAGGTGGCTTTATGCCTGTTTTTCTGTAAATTAAGGAATATTTCCCCAATTTGTGGAAAAATAGAACCGCGGCCCCGAGGGATATGAGCCTGTTTTGCTTGGGTGGACATTGTTTGAGTGTTTATACCAGAAAATGACGGATCAGCGCGCATCTAACCGGATCGGGCAGGAAGAAGGCCGCCGATTTCCTGTGCCTGCCGGGTAGATGCTGGGTATCAGGTAAATGATTAACCATCTACAAGCGATCTATTCGTTCTTTGAAGTATCACCGGCATCGATCTTAGTGGTTGGAGCGGGTGGACAGGTGGTATTTGCGAACCGCCGGTGTGAGGACCTGTTCGGCGCATACCCATCTGGACTGGTAGGACTGCCTGCGGTGCGCCTGCTGCCAGAGCGCTTCGCCTCCCTGCTGGAACGTGCCCGCTCATCCACTGGCCCGGGGGAGCGCGCTAATCTGACGATCCTGCGTGCAGATGGCAGCGAGCGGCCCGTCCACGCGTTGCTCATCCCACTGCCCACTCCAGAAGGGCCGCTGCTGATCATGGAACTGCTGGATGGCATGGGAGCCTGGTTTGAAAAGAGCAGCAAGCCCAATACCCAAAGCCTGAACGCTACCCCACTGACGCGGCGCGACACGTCCTTTGGCATCGAAAGTCTCTTTCAGGGCTTAATCGAAACCTCTTTCGAGGCCATCATCATTACGTCACTGGAAGGAGAAATTCTCCTGGCTAACCCCAGCGCCGCGCAGTTGCTTGGTGCGGCCTCGCCCCTGGAAATGTCCGGCAAGCCCATTTTGTCTTATATTGATTCTTCTTCCCTGGAAGAAATCCGCCGCGACCTCAGCCGGTTGATCGCACGGCGCGAGGGTTTCCAGGGGGAACTGCTCCTTGCCCGCCAGGATGGCCTGGGCCTGTCGGTGGAAGCCAGTATTTCGATGGCCTTCGACAGCACCGGCGGCCCGTATGCTCTGATGTTCGTGCTGCGCGACATCACCCGGCGCAAGCAGGTCGAGGCCGAGCGGCTGAAGCTCTCACGCGCCCTCGAAAGCAGTCCAGCGGCGGTTGTGATCATGGACCGTTATGGCGTGGTAGAGTACATCAACGAGCGCTATGTGCGGCTGATTGGCTACAGCGCCGACGAGATCATCGGTAAGCACATCACCCTGTTGTTTTCTGGTCTCAACTCTATCGAAACGTTTGATCAACTGTTGGCCGATCTCGCTGAGGGCCGCGTGTGAGTGGTGAGTTCGCGGATTGGCACAAGGATGGGTCGCAGTATTGGGTGCGGGCGTCGGTTTCGCCGGTGAAGGACGAGCGCGGCGTCACCACCCATTACGTGTTTGTGGCTGAGGACATCACCGAGCGGCGGCGGGTGGCGGAAGAACTGCGGCGCGCCAAAGAGGAAGCTGAGGCCGCCAACCGCGCCAAGAGCGAATTTCTGGCGAATATGAGCCATGAGATTCGCACCCCCATGAACGCCATCACCGGGCTAACCCACCTGGTGCTACAAACTCACCTGGATGAGGTGCAGTTAGGGTACGTAAAGAAAATTCAGGCTTCGGCTCAGGGGTTGCTGCGCGTCATCAATGATATTTTGGATTTCTCGCGGGTCGAGGCCGGCAAGCTCATCATCGAGATGGTGGAGTTTAATCTGGACCAGGTCCTGGAAAACCTCTCGGTGCTGATCTCTCTGCGGGCGCAAGAGAAGGGCCTGGAACTGCTGTTCTCGCGCGCCCCTACCGTGCCCGATCAACTCGTGGGCGACCCATCGCGCCTGCTGCAAATCTTGACCAACCTCGCCAACAACGCCATTAAGTTTACGGAAACGGGGGAAGTGCTGATTAAGACCGAATTGGTCAGCATGACGCCCCCGCGTGGAACCAGCCCTTTGGGCGCGGGTAAGGCCGTTCTCAAATTCACCGTCCAAGATACCGGCATCGGCATGACCGAAGAACAAATGGCACGTCTGTTCCAGCCCTTCTCGCAGGGTGACAGCTCAACCAGCCGCCGGTTCGGTGGTACTGGCCTGGGGCTGGCGATCAGTCAGCAACTGGTGAACCTGATGGGAGGGAAAATCGAAGTAGAAAGCCGGCCAGGAGAGGGCAGCACCTTCACCTTCACCGCGGAGTTTGGGCTGTACAAGCGCCCAGCAGAGAAAGAGCTGCTCCAGACCCAGGTGTTGTATGAACTGCTCCAGGGGTTGAAAGTGCTGGTTGTGGACGATAACCTGCACGCGCGTGACATCCTCGAACAATATCTCAGTTATTATACCCGCCAGGTTAACGTGGCCGGCTCGGGGCTGGAGGCCATCGCTGAGTTAGAGCGGGCTGGCGGCTCGGACCCTTACGGCCTGTTGATCATTGATCAGGAAATGCCCGGTCTAGATGGCGTGCGCACGCTGCGGGCAATTCGCGATAAGGCGCGCTATCGCTCGCTGCCGGTGATCTTGATGCTGCCTTCGTACAGCGATAACGAACTGGTGAACCCCAACGGGGAAGAAGGAGGCGTGGCTTACGAGTACCTGGCCAATTCTCTGTTGTATAAACCGATCAATCCATCGCGTCTGTATGATGCATTGGTGGAGGCGTTGGGCCGGCGCAACCTGCTGAAGTCAGACGAAAGCGAGCCAGAAGAGGCCGAAGCGCCTTCCCCTCGCCCTGAAGGCCAGGCGCATCAGATGAATGGAGCGCGCCTGTTGTTGGTTGAAGATAACCAGGTTAATCAGGAGATGACCCGCCGCCTGCTCGAATCCGCTGGTTTTGTGGTGGCGGCCGTCAGTTCTGGCAAGCAAGCCCTGGCGATTTTGGAGACAGAAGAATTCGAGGGGGTGCTAATGGATATTCACATGCCTGTGATGGATGGTCTCGAAACCACCCGCTTGATCCGCGCACAGCCGCGTTTTAAGGACATTCCTATCATCGCGTTGACCGCCAACGTGTTCGACGATATGCGCCGCCGCTGCCAGGAAGTGGGGATGAACGCATTTGTGGGCAAGCCGGTGAACCTGCCAGAATTGTTCGCCATTCTCAAAGAGTGGGTGCGCCCGCGCGAGCAGCCTGAAGAACAAACGGTATCTGCCCCTGATCTCCCTACTGCCCCTTCGCCCGCGCTGCCGGTGGCTTCAGCCGATATTGAAGCGATGTTGAGCGATCTAAAGCGGTTTTTACAGGAGAATGATACCCGCGCCATCCGCGTGATTGCCGCTCTGAAAATGCGCATCAGCGACCCCAGCGTGCAGGTGGATCTGGCGGTCTTGGAAAAACTGATTTCTCGCTATAACTACGACGCAGCTATTAAATCGCTTAACCCATTAACCGATAAACTGCGTGCCCTCTGGAAAACCGGAGATTAACCGCCGAACTGTTGTACGAGCTGCCGCATCTTATCCTTCAAAAGAAACCCGATGAGCGAATCTTCAACAGAGCAGACCATTTTAATTGTAGATGATACGCCGGATAATGTGACCGTTTTAGACGGTATCTTATGCAACCAGTACCGCGTGCGCTTTGCGCTAAACGGCGAGCGCGCCCTGGCAATTGCCCGTTCGACCCCGCCCCCCGATTTGATCTTGCTGGATGTGATGATGCCCGGCATGGACGGATATGAGGTGTGCCGCCGTCTGAAGGCCGACCCGCTGACGCGTCCGATTCCGGTGATTTTTGTGACGGCGCTCAACGAGAGCGTCTCGGAGGCGTTTGGGTTGTCGCTTGGCGCGGTTGATTACCTGACTAAACCGATCAACCCTGATATCACCCTGGCGCGCGTCAAGACCCACCTGGCGCTGTATGACCTCAACCGCACCCTGGAGGAAAAGGTCAACCAGCGCACCGCTGAACTGCACGAAACCCGCCTGGAGATCATCCGCCGCCTGAGCATGGCGGCTGAATTCCGCGATGAAGAGACGGGCCAGCACGTCGAGCGCATTGCCCATTACTCTTTTTTGATGGCTCAGGCCGCCGGGTTAAGCAAAGAGCAGTGCGACTTGCTGTTCAACACCGCCCCGATGCACGACATCGGTAAAATTGGCATCCCCGACCGCATCTTGAAAAAACGTGGTAAGCTAACCCCGCAGGAACGCCAAACGATGGAGAAGCACACCATCATTGGGGCCAAGATCATCGGCGAACACCCCTCTGACCTGCTGACGGCGGCGCGCATGATCGCCCTCACCCATCACGAGCGCTGGGATGGCACGGGTTACCCGTATGGGTTGAAAGGCGAGGATATTCCAATCTTTGGTCGCATTGTCATGCTGGCAGATGTTTTTGACGCGTTGGTTTCCACGCGCCCCTATAAAAAGGCCTGGTCGTTTGAACGAGCTTTAAATTGGATCCGGCAAGAAGAGGGCCGCTATTTCGACCCCGGCTTGATCCCCCATTTCTTTGAGGTCTTGCCAGATATTCTGGCTGTGCGCGAGCGCTACGCCTGACGGCGCGCCTGCGGGGCAGAAGTGATTAAACGGACAACGGATTGGATGAGGGGGGCATCCAATCCGTTGTCAATGTTATTCTACAATATTGCGGCGTGGAAAACAAGAGAAAAAGATTGCAAATTCATTACAATTACTGGAGCAAGGCCATCTTGCCGATGCGAAGAGAACTCGGCGAAAATAACTATGGAGTTTAAAAGTATATTTTTCGGGTTGGAAATGTTGAAAAAAGATGTACAATGGGCCTCAAGGGGAAATTCAGTTGACAACTAGATCAATGAGGCCATGGACAATACATTTGGAACCTGGGTGAAGCGCAGGCGCAAGGCGCTTGACCTGACTCAGCAGGAATTGGCCCAAAAAGTGGGCTGCTCGGTTTCGGCGATTTTCAAAATAGAGGCCGATGAACGGCGGCCGTCGCGTCAGGTGGCGGAACTGCTGGCCGCGGCGTTGAGCGTACCGGTCGAGCAGCGCGAATTATTCTTGAAAATGGCGCGTACCAGGTCGCCAGACTCGACCATTCCAACGACCGGCGTCGCACCGGTCGCTGCGACGGTTTCGACTGCGCTGTCATTGAATGAACTGGTGGGGCGCGAGCACGAGTTGCAGGCCATCGCCCGGCAGATGGCGGACCCTACCTGCCGCTTGCTCACCCTCACGGGGCCGGGCGGGGTGGGTAAAACCCGTCTGGCGCTAGAGGCCGCTCATCAATTGAGTGGCAGGTTTGCCATGGGAGCCTTTTTTGTCTCGCTGGTGGGCGTGGGCGCGCCAGAGCATATGGTCCCGGCAATTGGCGACGCCCTGGGCTTTACTTTTTCCGGTCAGGCGCAACTGAAGGCGCAGTTGTTTCATTTTCTAAAAGAGAAGCACGTTTTGCTGGTCCTGGATAACCTGGAACACCTGTTGGCCGGGGTGGAACTGCTGGATGAACTGCTGGAATACGCCCCCAACGTGAAGATTCTGGCAACTTCGCGCGAGCCGCTCCACCTGCGCGCGGAATGGGTATTTGAAGTGCATGAGCTGCCCATCCCTACCGCGTTTGAGCTGCACCACCTGAAGGAAAACAGTGCCGTAGCCCTGTTTGCGCAGCGCGCCCGGCAGACCAGCGTGACCTTCACGCTTGCGCCCGAAGATGCCGATGTGGTGGCGCGCGTCTGCCGTCTGGTGGCAGGGCTGCCCCTGGCGTTGGAACTGGCGGCCTCATGGGTGCGGGTGATGCCCCTGGCTGAGATCGCACAGCAAATTGAGGGGGATATTGACTTCCTGACCACTACCATGCGCGATGCTCACCCTCGCCACCGCTCGATGCGCGCGGTGTTCGATCATTCCTGGGGGCTGCTTGCGCCCACCGAGCGCCGGGTGATGGAGCGGCTGGCGGTGTTCCGCGGCGGCTTTACGCGCGAAGCCGCCGCCCAGGTGGCAGGGGCTTCGCTGACCGAGATTTTATCTCTGGTGGACAAATCGCTGGTGCGGCGGGCGGGCCAGCGCCGTTACGACCTGCACGAACTGACCCGCCAGTACAGCGCGGCGCGCCTGGAGGAACAGCCAGCCGAGGCCCGCGCCGCGCGGGCCCGCCATGCCGCTTATTATTTATCCCTGCTTGGCAGCAGCGAGTATGCCCTCCGCAGCGCACGCCAGCAGGCCGTCTTTGCTGAACTGAAGCCCGAAATTGACAATATTCGCGCTGCCTGGACGTTTGCCGTCTCAACGGAGGATTTTGATCTCTTGCAGCAGACGGCAGGGGCGCTGTACTACTTTTACGAACTCCATCAGTTCTTCCAGGAGGCGGAAGGGCTGTACCAACGCGCGGCGGAGCGCATTGAGGCGCGCCTGGCTGCGGCTGGTAAGGGGCTGCCCACCGCCGAGCGCAGTAGACTGCTGGTCGCGCTGGCAGCGGTGGAGGTGCGCCGGGCCTTTTTCTTGCAGCGCATGAGCCGTAATTCTGAGGCTATTGCCCTATATCAGATCAACCTGAAGCGGCTCCAGTCGCTGGATGAACCTTTCCTGATGGCGCACACCCTGGTGTTTTATGGGATTGTCACCTGGGCGGTGGGTGATTACGATACCGCCCGGCGCAGTTTTGACGCCGGGCTACCGCTCAGCAGCCAGCATGAGTACCCCTGGCTGTACCTCATTGCCCTGTGCTTTCTGGCCGCGCTGCAACATGACTTGGGTGATTACGAGGGAGCCTACGAACACTTTCGCCAGGCGATGGCGCTTTGTCAGCAGACCGGAGACCCATATATCACCTTGCTGGTAGGCGTGCTGTACAGCCGCACAGCCCAGGCGAGCGGCCGGCTGGTGGAGGCCCAGGACTTGCTGGAGGTGAGTCTGCGCATTGCCCGCGAGACAAACAATCGTTGGGGAATTGGAATCGGGTTGGAACAACTGGCTGCTGTGATGCTCCAACGAGGCGAGACGGCTCGCGCGCGCCAGATGCTTGAAGAAAGCGTGGCGCTGCACCGCGAGGTGGGCGATCGCTGGAGTTTATCGCGTGCGCTTGATGCTCTCGGCCGCCTGGCGCTGGAACAGCAAGACCTGACCGCCGCTGAGCGCAGCGCCTTGGAAGGGGCACGGATTGCGGCAGGGGAACGGTATTACCCCAACGCGCTAGATGCGCTGGCAACGTTGGCCTTCGTTTACGCCCGGCGTGGAGAAGCCTTCACCGCTCTGGAACTGGCTCTGTTCGTCTATAACCATTCTTCCAGTTCGCAAGAGGCCAGGATGCGCGTTACCGCGCTGCGCCAGGAACTCGAGGCCCAGTTGACGCCCGCTCAGGTGGAAGAGGCCGCCGCCAGGGCGCGCGCGACCGTTTTGGATGCGTGGTTCACTCCTGGTACAGATACAGGTCTAAAAACAGGGTAGGCGCGCCGGTTTGCTCGCCTTTCTTCTGCACCATAAAAAAGCCCCACCGCGCCTGTGAGGCGACTGCCTCGGCGGTGGAGAGATAGATCGTAAGCTGGATGGCCCCTTCGGCTGTTGAGGCCAGAGGGCGGTAATGGAGTTCGTGTTCGGCGATAGCGCGCACGATCGATTCTTCCATTTGCTTAAGGAGGAAATTGGGCAGCGAGCAGCCGCCTGCCGCCAGCACCTGGAACAAGACGCGCGTCTGCTGGAGCAGTTCGGGTTCTCCGTCAGTGGGCAGCATGGAGAGCGTGGCGGCCTGTTTCCAGGGAGGAGGGGTATTCATAATCACTGCGGCTTCATCAGTTTAAAGACCAGTATGGCGGCGAAGGCAAAGACTACTCCCACCGTTCCGGTAATGCCCGGCAGGATCCACATCAGCACGTTGCTGGCAGTAGACTGAATGCGGGCGTTGTTGGGCTGATCGGGGTCGTAAAGCACCGTCACCTGGTCGCCGGGGTAGTAAGAGGGCGGCCAGGAGCCTTCGCTGAGTTCTACCTGGCGGACCGGCTGGCCGGACGGAGCAAACTCGACGACCGGATACGAATAGCGTTTGGTTTCGCCGGTGGAGCTGTCATACGAGCGGCGCTCAAAGGTGTCAATCACCCGCCCTGGGGCGGCCTGCTCTTTCTGCAAGGTGCGCACGGTTGCTGCCGCCGAAAAGACAGCAATCACCAGGCAAATCGCGGCAATCAGGCCGAAAATGCCCGAGATCATCAGCGGGATGCCCGCAGTCTGGCGCTCAACCTCTGCTTTGGTTTTTTGGAATTCCTCGTCAAAATTCTCAAAGGCGCGGTCGAACCCGTCATCTGCTTCGTCCTCTGCGTCTGGTTCAGCGAGGAGAGCTTCTACCCTGGCGCGGTCTGCGGGATCGGCAATTTCAGACGGGTCGGCATAGTGCACCCCATCAATTTCTACGGATACAACCTCGTTGTTCTCGACGTTGACCGAGATTTTCTTCTTCATGGTTTACTGGCCCGCCCTTTCAGCGTGATGAACTCGACTCCCAGCGAACCGCGCAGAGTACTACCCCCACCTGGCTGCTCGTGTCTTGCGTTTTCCGATATCTATTAAAACCCTGTTCAGGGCGGAAAGGTATCTTAAAATGGGACAAAAAATAGCACAAAACGCGGCTTTGGTCGGTTAGTCGTTAAACGTCCTCTGCGCTCCGGTGGGCCGCCTCCACCTCTTGCGGTGAGAGGACCGCGCTCAGTTCGGCCTGTAACGCGGCGGCGTGGCTGCGAGTGTCTTGTCGGGCGGCCGGGTGCTGGAGAACGTGGATTGCCAGCGCGAGAGCTTCAGCAGTTCGGCCCTGGCGCGCGTAGATGGCGGCCAGAAGGTCCAGGCATTCGAGGGCAATGGGGGTATAACCCGCTTCGGTGACGACGCGCAGGGCCTCGCGCACCGGTTCCTGGGCGGCGTCATATTCTTCAAAGGCCAGAAGCAGGCGGCTGTACTCAATTAGACCGAGAGTCAGGCTCCAGCGGTCACCGATGAGGCGGTTGAGGCGGAGGCTCTCTTCGATCAAGGGGCGGGCCGCAGCCGGGTTTCCCGCCTGGCGCAGAATGCGCGCCAGGTATTCCATGCCCAGGGCCGTCAGCCAGCGGTTGCCTGCGGCCTGCACGTGGGGCAGCCATTCTTCCAGCAGAGCGCGGGCTGGTTCGGCCTCGTTCAGGTGCATCAGGGTGCGCGAGAGATAGAGAACCATGAGCATGGCGGCTTCTGGGTCGCCGTTAATGCGCGCCAGGGCGACGGCTTCTTCCAACAGGCGGCGCGCAGTGGAGTAATCTCCCTGGTCATGGCGAATCCCGCCGAGAAAGCCCAGGGCCAGGGTGAGCAGCCAATCGCGTTCAAGTGTGCGGCAGAGAGCCACTCCTTCTTGCAGATCGCGGGCGGCCTGGTCGAACTCGCCCATGGCCCAATGCACCACGCCTTTATGGACGAGGTTATAGGCCAGTGGATAGGTGGGTGGAGGCGCGGGCAGGGCGCGCAGGAGGGCCAGGCTGGATTGAAAAAGCGCCAGCGCACCCTGGTTTTCGCCGGGGCGCAGTTTGAAGAACGCCTGATAATTCATCAGTCCGGCCAGGATGGTTTGCAGGTGGGCCCGTTCGCCAGGCGGAGCGCCACCCTCTGCCAGGGCTTGCAAGCGCGCACGGGCCCGTTCAACAGCGCGGCTAAAGCTTGCTTCGGCTTCTTTAAAATTCTGTTGCAGTTCAAAATAATAATAGAGCGCGGGGGCGGTTGCGTTCAGCTCGTCGAAAGCTTCATCCTCCACTGCGTAGTTCCAGGCCAGGCGCAAGTTATCCATCTCGGCATTTAAGTAGACGAGGGCGTTGGCCTGCCCGGCGCTGTGGATGGCTGCTTCGTGCTGGCGCAGCAGGCTCAGATAATAGCGGCTGTGGCGGCGGCGGGTGGCCTGTTCGGCGTCTGGGTTTTCGGCCAGGCGGGCCGCCAGGTACTGCTGTACCAGATCGTGGAGGATATACCGTTCCGCTGCCGGGGGTTTAGTTCCGGTGGGGGCGAGCGCCAGGAGAGACTTATCAACCAGTGCCGCGAGGATGGCAAGGTTAGCCCCGGAGATTTGCTCTGCCGCCGCGCGCGTGAACCCGCCGCGAAACACAGCCAGGGCTTTTAAAACGGCCTGCTCGGCAGGAGAGAGGAGCTTCCAGGAATGATCGAAGACGGCCCGCATGGAGCTGTGGCGCGCAGCCGGGTCGGGCCTGCCGGCGGCCTGAAGCGCCAGGCCGCGCTCTAATTCATGGGCGATATCCTGTAGCGAGAGCGTGCGCGTCCAGCGGGCAGCCAGTTCGAGGGCCAGCGGGAGTCCCTGCACCAGCCGGCAGATGCGGGCGAGAGCTTCCCAGTCCTCATCGGCAACGTCAAAATCGGCCTGGGCCTGGCGGGCGCGTTGGAGAAAGAGGCGGGCGGCGCTGCTGATCGCCCGGTCTGGGGCGTCTGCCACCTCTGGCTCGTTTTCCAGTGAGAAGGGCAGGCCGCGCACCTCGAACACCCATTCGGCTTGCAGGTGCAGCGGTTCGCGTGATGTGACCAGCAGCTTAACCCCCGGCGCAGCCTGGAGCAGTTCGCTGAACAGCGGCGCGCCTTCCAGCAAATGCTCCATCGTGTCCAGCACCAACAGCAGTTGCTGGTCGCTGAGGAATTGAAACAACTGGCGTTTGGCGTCTCCGGGGCCAGAAAAAGGCATTTCGAGCGCGTTAGCGATGGCCGGGATGATGAGGGCCGGTGCATCTACCCCGGTCAGCGGCGCGAGACAAGCGCCCCCGGCGAAGTCTCCGCGCAGGCGCAGAGCTGCTTCGACGGCCAGACGGGTTTTGCCGACTCCACCGGCCCCAATGAGCGTCAGCAGGCGGCAGTGCGGGTCGCGCAGCAGGGCAGTGATCTGAGCTAGTTCGCGCTCGCGGCCGATGATCGGGGTGGCCGGGTGGGGCAGGCTGTGCTCTGGCGGCGCGGAGGGGGCTGGTTTCTGTGCCGTTGAGGCGGCCTCTTGGGGTAGGGCCACCGCCGGGATTTCAGCCCTGGGCGACGGGAGATGATCGGGAGCAAGCTCGCCACGCGCTACGCGGATAAAATCGGCGCGCTGGGCCGGAGCGACAGCCAGGCATTCGGCCAGCCGCGCCGCTACCTGGCGCGATGGGCGGCGTTCATCACCCTCGATTTTCTTGATGGCCGCCGGCGAACAGCCTGCCTGCCGGGCAAGCTGCTCTTGGGTCAGGTTCAGCGATTTGCGCCGGATGCGCACCCACCATCCGAATGAAGTCTGCCATTCTTCCATCATCAATTTCCCCGCCTGGCTCTTGTGTTAGAGTGAGAGAGCCTGATTTGACTCTATTGTAACGAACTTGTACGGATTTTTGTGTACTTTTTAGATACCTTTACTTCATTTGTTATTGATATAAGTTAGATATACAATCTCTAAAATAAGAAAGGATGAAGCATGGAACATCATTCGACTCGAGGGACGGCCACTGCTGGTCTGGAGCAACTGCGGGCCGTTCTGGGAGAAAAGCTTATCTTGCCTACTGATGACAGCTTTACTGCTGCTCACCTGGGCTGGAATCTGGCCGTCCAGCGCCAGCCCACCGCCATCATTTTTGCCGAAAGCTCGCAAGACGTAGTGGCAGCCGTTTCCTACGCCTGCCAGCACAGGCTGCCCGTCGCCGCGATAGGCACCGGCCACCGCGACAGCGGCCGGGCTGAGGGAGCTGTGTTAATCAATACGTCACGCATGAAAACCGTCGTCGTCAACCCGCAGGAACAAACCGCCTGGGTGAGCGCTGGGGCCAAGTGGGGAGATGTACTGCGCGAGGCCCAGAAATCTGGCCTGGCACCGCTGCTCGGCTCGTCCAGTGATGTGGGGGCGGTGGGCTATACCCTGGGCGGCGGAATGGGCTGGCTGGTGCGCAAGTACAGCGTGAGCGCCGACAGTGTGCTCCAGTTTGAGATCGTCACCCCCGATGGGGTATTGCGGCGCGCCAGCGCGGAAGAAAACAGTGACCTGTTGTGGGCGCTGCGTGGTGGCGGCGGCAGTTTTGGCGTGGTGACGGGTATGGAAATCCGCCTCTATCCGGTGACGCACGTCTATGCGGGCAACCTGTATTACCCGCCTGAGCTGGCCCCTGAAATCTTCAGGCGCTTTGACCAGTGGATGGAGAACGCGCCGGATGAACTGACCGCTGCGATTGTGCTGATGAACTTCCCACCCCTGCCAGAACTGCCTCCCATGCTGAGCGGAAAGTCGTTTGTGATCGTGCGCGGCTGCTACAACGGCCCTGCTGAGAAGGGAGAAGCTCTGCTGGCAACCTGGCGTTCGTGGCAGCCCCCGCTGATAGATGACTTTACAACTATCCCCTTTACCGAATCGGATCGCATCAGCCAGGACCCGGTGGACCCTCTGCCGATTATCATTTCTGGCGAGTGGTTGGGTGATCTCTCCGATGCCACTGCCGATGCACTGGCTCGCTATACCTTCCCGCAGGGCGGTCCGCCGCTGTTTGCCTTCACGGAGGTGCGCGCGGCGGGTGGGGCCATTGCCCGCATGGACCCGAACCTGAATGCCTATTCGCACCGCGAAGAAAAATATATCTGGGTCACGATTGCCGTCTCCATGAATGAGGAAATGGCCCAGCAGATCCAGGCCCATCTGGCCGCCATGCGCCAGGCGCTGGGGCCGGCTCTAACCGGTAAGGTGTACGTCAACTTCTTAGATGGAGAAGAGATGGAGCGGCGCGCGCAAGATGCCTTCAGGCCAGAGACCTACCGGCGCTTGCAGGCCATCAAAGCACGGGTAGACCCCGACTGCCGCATGATTACCGGGTTGAATATCTCTCCGGCGGCATAGTTCGTTGTCTGGCTGTCAGAGATGTGCTGTGGGCCTCTGGCAGCGAAAAGGCGATAAATCTGGAACACAAACAGGAGATTGATTTATGAAGAAACTATTCCTTGCGGTTCTGATCGTTGGGCTGGCGCTGGTTGTATTCGCGCCAGTCGCCTTGGCGGCGCCGAGCGGCGACCTGAGCGCAGATGTGAAACAAGAATTGATCCGGGTTGCCAAAGCCAATGCCAGGTATAAGGATTACGAAAAAGCCCTGGCGGATGGTTTTATCAACACCGGCGAGTGCGTGGAAGTACCCGGCCTGGGCGGCATGGGGGTGCATTTCGTTCACATTGGACGGATCATGGACCCGGCGATCAACAGCCTGGAGCCTGAAGCACTGCTCTATGTGCCTACGTCGAACGGCTACGTGCTGGTCGGCGTGGAGTACATCTTTGCAATTGGTGGTCCGGGCGATCCCATCCCCGATTCTCCACCCCCTGCGCCGGTGTTGTTCGGCGTACCTTTTGACGGCCCCATGCTGGGCCATGGCCCCGGTGATGGGCCGCACTACGACCTGCACGCCTGGATCTACCGCGCTAACCCCAACGGGACTTTTACCCAGTTCAACCCCACCGTAGACTGCCCGTAAGCTAATCCACGCCGCCTGAACCACAGCAGACACGAGTGACGCGAATCAATCCAAATAGGCGTCACTCGTGTTCTTTTAACATAACAGTGCGTCCCTCGTCTTTTTTAGCTGTTCACTGGCAGCCTGGCCATATATTGATAGGTGGGATCTACCTTTTGCCGCTTGAGGATGGCGATGATCTCTTGCCACGCGCCGATCAGCCCGTGCGTGGGGGGCAGGTCGTGCTTAATAGCGGCGTGCAGCCGGCCCAGCTTGTAGCACGGCACAGCGGCGTACATATGGTGTTCGATGTGAAAGTTCATGTGCCAGTACAAAAACTGGATGAAGGGGTGCAGGTAAATGGTGCGGGTACACAGGCGGTAATCGGGGTTGTTGTCCATCAGGCCAGAGTGCTGGGTGTTGTTGCACAGATACTGGAGCCAGCCGCCGTAGAAGGGGGCCAGGGTGACAACCACCGGAACCATCCACCAGCCCAGTGCCAGCGAAACAACGACGATCAGACCCTGGCCGATGAGCAAGAAGCGCCCAAACGCGGCCAGTTCGCGGCGGCCTTTGACGTTGGTCTCTGGGAACAGGTAGGTGGACCACTGGCCTTCGACTTTGCCCAAAGCGGCCAGGAAGTTCAGCCGAAAGCGATAATAGAGATCCCAAGGGTTGACCAGGGCGTTCTGCAGGAAAGACTTCAGCGTCAATTTTTGGGGCAAGACCACTTCGAGGTCGTCGGGGGGGTGGAGGGTGTACTTGTGGTGTTCCTGGTGGCTGGCCCAGAACATCACCGGGTTGTGCCAGCTTAAGAAGCTGATGAGCTGTAAGAAGAAGTGGTTGAGGAATCTGCTTTTAAAGACGGTCTTGTGGCACAGTTCATGGAAAGCATTGAGGAGAAACGCGAAGAACGTGCCGTGCAGGAAGAGGATCAACACCACCACGACCCAATGGGCGCGCCCGGCGGCGTAAATCGCCAGCCCGCCGGTGAGCGCCAGCAGGCCAAGATGCCCCATCGTTTGGGCCAGGCCGAGCCAATCGCTGCGCTGGTTCAACTCGTTAAGCAACGCGCGGTCGACCGGCGAGCGATACCAGTTGATTTTGCGTTCCTTTTTTTCCTTTGGCATAGGGGGTCACTCCTCGAAAAGAAAATATAGCTTAATTTAGGTAAATCTTACCTGAATAAAAGATGAAATAAAAGAGGGTGAGTCAAACCAGTTACAGCCCTACGCCAGGCTGAGACAGGATGGCAGAGACCTGCTCTAAAGGGGGGCGCCGGCAGGCACTGCGAGGCGTCTTCAAGTAGTGGGGAACTGCTTATAGAGGTAGCGCACATTCAGGAAGCGCGCCATTTTCTCAAAAATCTCCGCTTCGCGGAATGGTTTGCGGACGAAATCATCGAACCCCAGGGCGAGAGCGCGGGCGCGGTCTTCCTCGAAGGCAGTGGCCGTCAGCGCGAGGATAGGGGTAGCCCGGCCCGCCGGGGTGGACTTGATCTGGCGGGTAGCTTCTTGCCCGCTCATCACCGGCATGCGCAGGTCCATCCACACCAGGTGGGGACGCCAGCTTTGCCACAATTCCAGGGCTTCTTTACCGTTCTCCGCCGACCGGACCGAAAAGCCGGCTTTTTCGATCATGTGAACTAACATGCGGCGGTTGGCCTCGGAATCTTCTACCACCAGGATGCGGAAGGGGCCGCCGTCGGGGGCGGCCTGGCCCGGCTCAAGGCGCAGCACCTGTCGGTCGGGGGCGGGCGCTTCATTAAGCTGTTCGTTCACCACCCCGGCCTCGATGTCGAAGCGGAAGGTGGATCCCTTCCCTACCTGGCTTTCCACCTCAATGTCTCCACCCATCAGGCGCACAAAGCTGCGCGAGAGCGGCAGGCCCAGGCCGGTTCCTTCTTGCGCCCGCTGGCCGGTCGCCGTTTGAACGAATGGGGTGAACAGTTCTTTCATCTCTTCCGGCGCGATGCCCGGCCCCGTATCTTCTATCTCGAAGTGCAAGGTTAGCGTGTCTGGTTTACGGTTTTTCTTGCGTTGCGTGATCAGCGACGCGCGCAGGATGACCTCACCCTGCTCGGTGAACTTAACGGCATTGTCCATCAGATTGATCAATACCTGGCGCAGCCGGCGCTCGTCGGTATGAATTAGGCGCGGAACCTGCGGCGCGATTTCAAAGCGCAGTGCCAGCCCTTTATCGTGGGCGCGCACGGCGATCATCTCTTCTACCGAAGACAGCAGGGTATGCAGATCAAACACTGATTCGTTGAGCGTCAGCCGGCCCGCTTCGATCTTCGACACTTCCAGAATGTCATTGATCAACGCTAAGAGATGCTCACCGCTTTGCAAGATGGTATCTACGTAATCTCGCTGAGTTGCATCGAGGCTTTCTTCGCGCTGGAGCAACTGCGTAAACCCCAAGATGGCGTTTAGGGGAGTGCGCAGTTCGTGGCTCATGTTCGCTAAAAAAATGCTCTTGGCGCGGTTGGCGGTTTCGGCCAATTCTTTAGCGCGCTTCAATTCCTGGTTGGCGGCGGCCAGCTTGCGGGTGGAGCGGTTGAGGTCTACGGTGCGATCCAGCACGCGCTGTTCCAGTTCCGCGTTTAACTGCTGGAGCTGTCGTTCAACCAGCTTGCGGTCGGTGATGTCATTGATGACCACCAGCATCATCGGCTGGTTTTGCAGGTTGATGATGTCGGCATTCAGCAGGCCGTAGCGAATGCCCCCTAACCGGTCGCGGATGGTAACTTCGGTGTTGCGCAACTGGCCTGGCGTGCTGGCAGCCAGGCTTTCTGGCGATTGTTCCAGGCGTACGAACAGTCCCAATTCCTGGGCAGTTTTGCCGATCACATCGGCGCGCTCGTACTGCAACACGCGTAAGAAGGCCTCGTTAACGTCCATAAAAATCTGGTCATCGGCCCGGTTAATGGTCATCAGAGAAGGGTTCGAATGAAACGCCTTCGAGAATTTCTCTTCTGAGGTTTGCAGGGCCGAAATATCCTTGCCGATGGCAAAAAAGACTTCCTGGTTCGACCATAAACCCTGTACCACGCGCACTTCCACCGGTAGTATCTTGCCGTTTTTGGCGATGATATTGAATACGATGCTGTCTGTTGGGCTGGCGGCGGAGGTACCGATCTGCAAGAAATCGCGCGGCAGGTACAGCAGGGCGTTTTGCCCCAACAGTTCTTCTTCTGTATAGCCCAGGCGTTCCAGCACGGCCTGGTTGACGCGCAGAACCGAGCCGTTGCGGTCAAAGACGAACAGCAGGTGATCAATGGTGTTAAAGAAGGTGCGGAAGTTCTGCTCGCTCTCTTGCAGCGCCCGCTTGGCCTGCTCGCGGGCGGTCACATCTGTTGCCACCCCGTTGATGCCAGCCAGGCGGCCATCCAGGTCGAAGAAGGGCGTGTACCAGGTGTCAAAGACCAGATCGTTAATGTGGACGAACTCGTGGACGGTCTCGCCGGTAAGCGCGCGGCGGATGGCGCGAATGATTTGCGGGTGGTCGTGGTACACGTCGAAAGCGGATTGGCCGACCACCTGGCCGGGCTTCAACCCCAGCGCGGCCAGGCCCTGTCCTTCGGAGAGCGTGAATTTGCCCCAGGGGTCAATCGCAAAGAACACCAGGGGCGAATTGGTAACAGCGGAGCGGAAGCGGGTCTCGGAGGCGCGCAGTTGGGCGGCGCGGGCCAACAGTTCAGCTTCACTATGGCGCAGTTCTTCGGCGCGGGCGCGCAGTTCATTTTCAACCTGTTTGCGCTCGGTGATGTCGCGCCCCAACACTACCAGGCCAGAGCGCCGCCCATCGGCTTCGAATACGGGAACTTTGATGACGTCGTAAACGCGCGCGCCGCCGTCAGGTAGGGGAATGGTCTCATCGCTGCGGTGGACCGCGCCTATCTGCCAGGTCTGCTCATCGGTTTGCTGGCTGATAAGGAAGGTGTCGCGGTAAAAAGGGGTATAGGCGGCCAATTGGGCGTCGGTCTTGCCAACGTAATCCACATTCTCCATTTGAAAGAGGCGCAGATTAGCTTCATTCGCCATCAGCCAGCGGCCCTGGCCGTCTTTAAAACGGATGATGTCGGGCGAGGCCTGGATGAGCGTAATCAGGCGTTTCTCGAACTGGTCGCGGTCTTGCTCGGCCTCACGGTGATGGACGGCTTGGCCCACGTCGCCGGCGATGTGACCGATGAGTTCGTACTCCTCGGTGTGCAAGGGCTGGGTAGAATCGCGCGCAACGACCAGCACACCACAGGCTACCCGCCCGTAGCCCAATGGGAAAGCGGCGAGGCCCGGCGGACCCTGGTAGGCATCTCCGGTGATGCGCGGGTCCAGCGTTAATTCATTTTGGAGCACGGGTTTTAACGACCGCAGCGCCGGGGGGAAGTCGGAATCCCTGTCGGGGGCATCCCAAGGGAACCCTGCGCCTGGCGACGGGAAGGTCGGGAAGATGCTTGCGAGGCTGGTACAGCGCGGCCCAGCCCAGGCGGCCAGCGACAGGCGGCGGCTGCCGGGGGCGCCGGTTAGCAGGCCGGCCCAGACGCAATCCAGGTCAGCGGCGGAAACCAAAATCTGGCAGGTTTTTTCCAGCAGTTCCGCAGTGGAGACGCGCAGGACGATCAATCGGCTCACTTCGAGGAGGGCGCGTATCAGACGCTGCCCGCGCCGCTGTTCCTGGCCGCCTTCTGCCTGGTTTTCTATTTGAGTTGACATGCTGGTATTCTCCCAATTCAATACTACCTGGGAGACAGGCAGATGTCAACCTGTGGAGAGTGTCAGGCTTTGCTCCAGGAATTGTAAGGTTTCTTCGATGATCATAGGAATGGGCGGGTCCTCGACTCCGGCGGTGAAGGGCAGGCCGGTATCGGCTAGAAGGGGTTGTAGCACAGGGCGAAAGTACCTCTCGATGTCGGAGGTAAAGGAAGGGTGGCGCAGGAGGTAGCCAGCGGTCTCGAGGGCGCGGGGGGTATGACCAGCGGCAATCAACACAACAATCAGCCCAGCGAGTGTATCTACCATGTGAGCGGCCAGGTCCAGACGCGCGGCGATTTGAAAGGCACGGCGGTAATGGCGCAGAGCGTCACGCAAGCGGCGAGCCGCCCCATTCACATGGCCGAGATCATTTTCGATCATCAGGGTTTCCGGTTCCAGACCAGCCTTTGTGAACAGTTCCAGAGCGGCTTCAAAGGTACGGCGGGCTTCGTCGAAGCGATTTTGCAGGCGCTGCACCTCGCCCAAATTTGCCAGAGTCTGAGCAATAGCCGCCGGATTGGCCTCTGCTTCGGCGAAGGCCAGGCTCTCGCGCAGCCAGCGCTCGGCCTGTTCGTATGCGCCCATGGTGGTGGACAAGCTGCCCAGGTGGGTGAGGATCTGGCGCAGCTCATCGGGCCGGCCCAGGGAGCGGTACACCTGATGCGCCTCGCTAAAACGCTGGCAGGCCATTTCCAGTTCTCCGAGAGCCAGGTCATTGAGGCCCGCGAGCAGCAAAATACGGGCCTGGATGCGTGCATCTGAGATTTCTGGCAGAAGGGCCAGGGCTTCGTGCAGGCGGGGGAAGGCATCGCGGTAGCGTCCGCGATGCCGGTCAATTTCGGCGAGGAGCAGTAGAGCCTGAGCCTGGGCGGTGGGGAGGTGGCTGCCGCGGGCGCGCTGTAGGGCTTCGTGCAGCAAATCTGCCGCTGTGGACAGGTCGCCGCGCGCGAAGAGGATTTCGCCGGCCCGCACCAATTCTGCCATGCCTTC
>Ga0073932_1000239_pt1 | contig 144025 bp, 115 predicted proteins | sample DewCreD2012metaG_FD_76967 | JGI IMG/M metagenome (GOLD analysis project Ga0073932, IMG submission 76967) | Hot spring sediment bacterial and archeal communities from British Columbia, Canada, to study Microbial Dark Matter (Phase II) - Dewar... ...
ATTTGGGTCGATATTTACAAGCTTGACGAACACTTCCTGGTTAGCCCCGAAGGAAGCAGCGCTCCAATACACATCTCCCCCGCTGCCCACATCCATCTGGTTGCCCGCTACCGCATACCCCGCCACCGACCCAGACCAGTTCGATCCCAATCCCCCATTGGCTCGGTTGAAATTATCCAGCACCCCTGTCGATGGAAATCCCCCCGCTGCCACCGTCGCCGTTGATGTGGCGGTTTGTGTCGCCGTCGCTGTTGCCGTGGCTGGCGCCTGGGTCGCCGTCGGCGTCGCCGTGGGCAATGTCCCAGTGATGGTCGCCGTCGGCGTTCGCGTCGGTCCAGGCGCCTGGTATTCCACCACAAAATTATGATTGCCCGCCGCCGTCCGCACAAACACCATCTCCACCCCCTTCACCGCCTGCGAGATCAGCGTCACCGGGGTGCCATCTACCCGCACTGATGCCAGCTCCATACCGTCGTACGTGCGCGGCAGCAGGGTCGTCAACCCGGGCGTCCCCGTCCCTGCCTGAAGTGTGAAGGTCAGTGTCCCCGTTGCACTGTTCCAATTGATATCCGTGTAGTTGGCGTCATGCCGCACTTCGGTGAACGCCAGGTACGTATCGGCATTCCCGACCGGAACCCCCAGGTTGCGGGCATAATCAACGGTTCCTGCAAACCAACCCTGCGCTTGACTGACATAATCAACATGAAATTGGGTCATCAAAGCTGCATAATCGCCAGCATTTGAAGCGTCAATCATTTGTCGGGAAACTGCAACAGCCCCTGTGGTATCCAGGTTTTCTGGACCGACACCGGCAACAAGTTGCTCATCGACCAATTCAGTCAAAAGCTGGTAATAATTCAGGATGACCCCGTCGCTGCGCACAAATTTCATCGGCTGCCCTGACCCTGTAATGTACCCATGAGGCCAGGTGTTATCCGCTTTCTTCAGCCATGGACCCCAGTGGTAGAAGTTCGTATCCATGGCAATCCCATAAGATATCGCTAACTCTGCTGCATCCGTCCACCCTTTCCAGGCGATTTGGTGATTGCGAACCGTGCGCGATTTGGGGCTGCTATAGGTATTCTCAAAGAAATAATTCATCCAATAATAGCCATCATTAAGCGAATTGATCGGCGGACTATCTTTATATGACCAAGGATGAATCCCAATCTCGTGCCCTTGCGACCGCCAGGTCTGTACGCTGGAATCATACGGCTCCCAACCAAATACAGAGGTAAGATAAATAGTAATTTTGGCGTTGCGGGCGTTGAGCAAATTTATTTCTGTCTGGTAAGCGCTCGTTGGATTGTTGTGGGCATCGCCGGTGAGGATGAGCATGGTCTTCTCCAACCCAGGAAAGTACCACAACTGCGGCAACGGCTTCTCCATCCCCACCATCTGCCTTACCAGCCGCGCAAACAACCGCTGCTGTTCATCCGCCTGCGGCACCGGTATCACCTCCCGATCCACCCATGGCGCCCCTCCTCCCACGCTCTGAAACAGGTCGATCGTCCGCAAGATCCCATCCCCATCCACATCCACGTTCGCATTCGCCGGGTTCCCCTGCCGCGTGTACACCACGTTCCGCGCCAGGTCATACGTGAACGCCGCCGCCCGCCCATGGCTCGCTCCCACCACCGCCGGATACCCTGTCCCACTCGTCCGGCTGCTGTACAGCTCCGCCAGCATTACTCCCCCACCCCCCAGCGTGTACCGGCTGGAAACCCCATGGATCTGCAACGCCGCACTCGTCAACCCGCTCCCCGGCGTCCCCCCATTCCACACCGCCCCATTCGCTATCTTCACATACCCATCTGTCTGGCTCCCAGATGCCGCCCCCAACCCAAACAATCCCGCTATCTGCCCATCTGGACGCATCGCCAACAGCCGCCCTCCCCCGTTCACATACGTCGTGAACAGCCCCGCCTGCGCCGAGGTCAGGCTCGTCTCTGCCAGGATGGTCAAGCTGTGCTGCGCAAGCTCCCCCGCTGTCACCGCACTCAAATCCATCACCGTGTAGGCGTTCAGCCCTTCGGCGCGCAGAATCTCCCCCAGGTAGCGCCCAAAGCGGTTGCCAGCATAGGCGTCGTTCACCACCACCAGAATCGGCGCCGGAATCGGTTCCGCCTTCGCCCCAAGCCGCGGCAGCGATGCCACCAGCATCACTGCCAGGCTCATCGCTGCCAGTAAATGAATCACGGTCGTCTTCGTTTTATTCATACTATTCTCCTGTATGCACCAGCCGGCGCAGTCTTTCCCCCCAAAAAGGAGAAATGAACGATAATAACTGCGTTTAATAATAAATGACAGCGCCTTCAGGGCATCAACCTAAGTATACCAAAACAGTCATATTCGTATGGGAGCCTTTGCTTAATATTTGATGAGTATCAGGCATTGCTCCGTTTGCCAGCAAACCTTGCAATTTTGCAAGTTGCATATAGCTTTTAACGAACAATCGACTCCTATATAACAAAAAAACGCCCTGTGCTTGTGAAGATCAAGAAACTCTTCCCGTGAATATTATGCGCAGAAATAACGATTTGGAGGCTCTACCACAGCCCCAAAGTTCCAAGTCCATACCAGCAAACCGGCATAGAACTGGGATGGACAAACGCTCACTGGATCTGTAACAATTTTTCCAATGCCGCCTTGGATTGCGCCTCTACCTGGGCATGCAGGCTGTTTCCGTGGGAATCCATCGTGACGACCGCCGGAAAATCTTGTACTTCGATGACCCACATGGCTTCGGGAACGCCAAACTCCAGTTTATAGACGCCCAGAACACGAGAAACTGTTTGAGCAATGAGCGAGGCTGCGCCTCCGATGGCATGTAAATAAACGCCAGGCGCCTCCATGCAAGCCTTGAGCGTTTTTGCACCCATCCCACCTTTGCCGATTACCCCTTTCAGGTTGAAATGGCGCATGACATCTCCCTGGTAAGGCTCCTCTCGAATACTGGTGGTGGGTCCGGCTGCCACAAAGCGATAATCGCCCGTGTCCAGACCTGAGACTACCGGTCCGCAATGATAAATCAGGCTGCCCTTGAGCAGAGGGCGTATCAACTGATAAACCTCGAGATCATCGCCTTCCGGTTGGCGAATTTTCTTGATAAAGGTATCTGAAATCCATTTATGGACCGCATCACGTCCGGTGACGATCACCCCCGATACCCTCACCGGGTCGCCTACTCTTAAGCTGCGGACGATTTCGTCTGTAATGGGAATTTTTACCTCTCGCATAACAGCCTCGCTATCATTCGTAGAGAATTTCATCACCGCGCACCACCATCCGGCGGCGGCGATACGCCCAGCACATATAGGAAACAGACACAAAATAACTGGCGGGAAGCCGGTGCAAGCCTGTGATCTTTGTACCCAGCACCGTGGTCTTGCCGCCAAAGCCCATTGGACCAATCCCTAGCTGGTTGGCTTCCTGGGTAAGTCGTTCTTCCAACGCTGCCAATTGCGGGTCAGGGTTGGCATCATCCAGCTTGCGGAAGAGCACCTCCTTCGAGGCATAATAAGACGACCCCCGATCGCCCCCGATGGCGACGCCCAGTATGCCCGGAGCACAGCCCTGACCCTGCGCCTTGTGCACGGCATCCAGGACAACTTTACGAACGCCAGCCAGATCCCTGCCCGCTCCCAGGGTACTATCAGGCAGCGAATACTGAGCGCCCACATTCTCACATCCGCCGCCCTTGAGAATCAATTGCATCACCAAGGCATCGCCTTCCACTTCCTCAAAGTGAATGGAAGGAAAATGACTATCCCCTAAATTATTGCCGCTATTCTTCCCCGAGAGAGCATCTACTGAATTGGGTCTCAAGTAAGATAACTGCGTTGCTTTAACCACTGCTGTTTCGATCTGCTGCCGTAGTTTTCGAGTGGACCATCCCTCCGGGTGATACACATAAAAGATAGGTGTGCCTGTATCCTGGCAGATCGGCGTTTCATTTTGCCGGGACAGCTCAACATTTTTCAGAATCGTCTCTAAGGCGCCACGCGCTGCTGAACCTGGCTCTTCCTGTTCAACTGCGTTCCGCAAGGCATATTCGACATCCGGCGGCAAATTCGTTGATGTCAACCGGACTAATTCCAAAATTTCGTTGGTTAGATCGCGCATGTCATGCCTCCTGATCCAAATCCGTAAACCGGCGATGGTTAATTAATCATACCTCATACTTGACTTTTCACCGACCGTTTTCGGCTGGCTTAGAAATACAGCTGAACTGAAAAGATATAATTAAAGCAGCCACAACACAGTTGTCAATCCTGCCTGCTAATCAAAGCAACCAATCAGTCAGGATGTGAAACCGCCAAACCTAACTGACAGAAACCACATTTGTAACCTCCCTGGCGCTTGAAGAACCTGCTTACCGATGGAAATCAAAGCCTCGGTTATAATCATGACAGCAATCCGTCCACTCAAGCTGATAGACTAATCAGACAAATTATGTTAGATTTCATCGTTCAAAATCCTTTCCAAAGAAACTTAGCCTTTAATGAACTGTCCACATTGTCAGACTGAACTGCCATCCAACGCCCGCTTCTGCTTGAATTGCGGACGACCTGTCCGCCAGGGTTCGCCTGTAGACCAGGAGCGGTATGCGCGCCTGGCAGCTTCAGCGCCAACCCTATTGGTAGAAAAAGTACGCGCTGCCTCTCGCTTGAGCGGCGAGCGGCGTCTGGTAACCGCGCTTTACTTGGACGTGGTGGACTCAACCGGATTGAGCCTGCGGCTAGGGACAGACGCCTGGAGCGCTGTATTGAATCGGGCATTTGATTTGTGTACCCAGGTGATTTATCGCTACGAAGGAACCATCGCGCACATTCAAGATGATGAACTATTGGCTTTCTTTGGAGCGCCTGTCGCTCATGAAGATGACCCGTTGCGAGCAGTAAGAGCCTCGCTGGATTTGCTTTCTGCATTTCAAAGTTACGACCAGGAATTTCACCGCGAACATGGCGAACATTTCTATGTGCGTTTGAGTTTAAGTACTGGACCGGTGACATTGGGTCCCGTGGGCGATGATTTGAGCTACGATTATTCTGCCCTGGACGGCACGTTGAGTCATGTAGCTCACGTGGAAGCCACGCGCACACCGATGAGCGTTCTGATTACTGAAGAGACTTACCGCTTTATCAAGCCGTTCTTTGATTGTACTGACCTGGGCAGGTTGGAGACTGCAGGCGGAGGGCGTTCCATCCATGTTTTTCGGGTAGAACGACCCAAGCCATTTCCCGAACGCTCGCGGGGCTTAGAAGGTCTTTACAGCCCGATGGTGGGGCGACAGGCTGAATTACTCAACTTGCTTCAACTCAGCCAGCTCGTGGCAGCAGGATTGGGGCGGGTGGTGGTCATCCAGGGAGAGCCAGGATTGGGCAAGACCCGCTTGATTGCAGAATGGAAATCATTAAGCCAATCTGCGCCTGAACAACAGGCGCTGCGCTGGGTGGAGGGGCGTTGCCTGTCATATGGGCAGCGCACAGCTTATCACCTGCTCCAATCACTGCTCAGGAATATCATCGGGGTGAGCCTGACAGCCGGAGAAAATGAAACGCGCCTCGCCTTGAGAAAATTGATCAATGATGCCAGCGCGGGGTTTTCGATTTCTTCACGCTCTGAGATCAGTGAAGAGGTTTATCCATTTCTGGCGGCGTTGCTTTCGGTAGGATTGGAGGATGGCAACAACGAGCAAATCAAGCTTCTGGAACCCCAGGCATTACAGGCTCAAATCCTGGCAGCTTTACGTAAGCTGCTCATCATGCTGGCATCGCGCCAGGCGATGGTTGTCGTGCTCGAAGATTTTCATTGGGCAGATCCGACCTCTGTCGAATGCCTGAGCCAATTACTACTGCTAGCTTTGACGGAACCTATCTTATTCTGCCTCGCTATGCGCCCAGAACGTGAGTCCCCTGGCATGCGCTTGCTGAATTCAGCCCGAGAAACGATCGGCAGCCGGTTGATAGAAATCTCCCTCGCTGCACTGTCGCCGACCGAAAGTCGTCAACTGGTTTCCAATCTGTTATCAATCGAAGCGTTGCCGACTGATGTGAACCAATTAATAACCACCAAGGCTGAAGGAAACCCTCTCTTTGTGGAAGAATTGATTCGGATGTTGATCGAACGAGGCGCGGTCTTTCAGGCTGAGGGTAAATGGCGCGCCTCAACCCAGGTCAGCGAACTGGATATTCCGGATAGCCTGCAAGGTCTTTTACTGACGCGCATTGACCGTCTGCCCGAGGACGTCAAACATACCCTTCGGGTTGCTGCAGTGATCGGCAGGCAATTTCCGGTCAAGGTTCTCGAACAAGTTTTAAAGAAAGAAGAAACCCGTGGATCTGATTAACCATTTGAGCCAGCTAGAAACCGCTGGTCTGATCCAGGTGGCGCAGATTTCTCCCGAACTGGAGTATCTCTTCCGTCATACGCTGGTACAGGATGCCGTTTACGCTTCCTTATTGGATACCGATCAGCGTCGTCTGCACCAAAATGTCGGTGAAACGTTGGAATGGCTTTATGCCAGCCGCATCAATGAGTTGGCTGCGACGCTGGCTGAACACTTCGAGAAAGCCGGCGACACCCAGCGCGCCCTCAAGTACCATCGCCTGGCAGCCGAACGGGCAGCAGCCGCTTACGCTAACCAGGAAGCCGAAAGCCATTTTCATGCAGCGATCGAACTGGCAACTGCCAAGGAAACTCGCGCCGACTTGCTGGCGGGCTTGGGAGAAGTGCTATTCCACCAGAGCCGCTACAGCGAGGCAGAGCATTGCTGGCAAGAAGCCATTAACTTGTACCGGAGCCTGGATAATTGCGACCGCGCAGCCCGCTTGCAAGCGCGCTGCGCCCGCGGCGCCTGGTTCGCAGGGGATACTCCCCGAGGGCTGCAGCTTTGTCTGGAGGGCTTAGAGGCCGCCAAACAAGCCCCTGAAAGCGAAGGGGTAGCGGTGCTGGTGCACGAAGCTGCCCGGGCAAGCTACTTTAACGGGAAGCCAGAAGAAGCGTCCCGCTTGTGCCGCCAGGCGCTCAGCATGGCTGAAAGACTGGGCAGCATCGAAGTTCAGGCAGATGCCCTGGCTACCCTGGGGATTCTTCCGGATACTCCGCCAGAGGAGGCGCTGAAAGCCCTGAAGCAGGCGGTGGAATTGGCGGAATCAGCCGGGTTCTTACACATTGCCAGCCGCGCTCTGGTCAACCTTGGAAATGCAGTTCACACCCATCAGGGAGATATCGAAAACGCCCTGAAACACTTCTCACTTGCTGTTGAACTGGCGCGAAAGCGCGGCGCTTTGAGCGAAGAGATTATCCCCCTGGTGTCTGCCGCCAGTTTATTACTCAAGAAAGGTGAGATCAGCGAAGCTGAAAAGCACCTGGCAACCATCCAAAGCTTGCGATGCTCATTGACAGACCCGGGAACGATCGAAATGGTGATCAATGCGCTTCAATTTGGAATTTTGACGACCCAAGGGCAATTCACCAAAGCTTTACCCCTGATGCGAGCCAATATCCAGGAGGCTCGCCAGCGCGGTGACCTGCAAAACCTGGTGCAATCCTGCATCGAATTGGTTGATGCGTTGATCGAAATGGATCATCTGACAGGAATCCAGGATTGGGACGAAGCCGAGGACGCATTAAATACGTTACTCGCAACGGATATGGGCGGCAAGGAAAAAGCTGCCTTAACCTATAGCCTGGCAAGCGCGGTCAAAGCGCGCCAGAGAAAATTTGGAGAAGCGCGCCATTTCCTGGAACTGGCACGCCAGGCATCCATGGCTGAGGATTATCCTGGCCATATGCTTCCCGCCTTGCGAGCAGCGTTCGAGCTGGCTTACGCCCAGGGGCGCTGGACTGAGGCGTTAAAAGCACTGGAAGAGACCGCCCAACATCGGCAGTTACTCGGATATGTCCAATGGGGGCGTATTCTCACCTGGCAGGCGATTATTTTGATGAACCGGGCAGAACCAGATGACATTGAGAGAGCCCAAGCGATGCTCCTTGAAGCTCAGACAATTTTTGAAAATGCCGGCAGCCTCTTCTATCATGATTATGCCAGCCGTCTGATGGAAGCCAGCCGAGAACAAACCTACGCACAAGCCAGAGCGCAAAAACAGGTGGCGCAAGAATTAAGACTGGCAGGAGAACTACAAGGCAGTTTTTTGCCACAAGAACCGCCGCAGCTCCCCGGTTGGCAGGTGGCAGCCAGCATTAAACCAGCGCGAGCAATTTCGGGGGATTTCTATGACTTCATCCCGCTCCCTGGTGAGAAACTGGGCATCGTCATTGCAGATGTTGCCGACAAAGGAATAGGAGCAGCCCTTTTCATGACCTCTACCCGTACCTTGCTGCGCGCCTACGCCGAGGAATTCTGCGAACATCCTGAACGCGCCATCGAAGCCGTAAACCGGCGCATCACCCATGATACCCATGGCGGACTGTTTGTCACGATGTTTTACGGGGTCCTCGACCCTGCTGATGGCAATTTTTGGTATTGTAATGCCGGGCATAATCCGCCCTTCATTCGCCACGCTGATGGGCATTTCCAGGAGTTGAAAGGCACCGGTTATCCCGTTGCTGTTTTCGAACAGGCAACCTGGTCAAGCGACAGCGCCCAAATCGAAGCGGGCAGTTTACTCGTGTTGTACACCGACGGAGTCACAGAAGCCGAAAATGCCCAGGGTGAGATGTTTGGCTTTGAACGGCTGCTTCAGTCATCAGCCCAAATGACCACGGCAACTGCTCAACTGGCGCATGAAGCCATCTTAAGAGCGTTAAAAAGTTTCACGTCAGGCGCGCCGCAGGGGGATGATATCACCCTGGTGGTGCTGAGCAGAGAATAAGTGAACTTAGCGGATAATTGTAAAAAATCCGCTTTTCCTGGTTGACTTTTTCCGGATTTTTAGATAATATGTAGTTAGACTACATATTGTTGATCGGCATACATTGGGAGGTATATGGAATCTATTTACAAGCAACCAGATCCGCAAAGCCCCTTAACCGAGGTGACATATTTTATCTTGCTCAGCCTGGCTCCCGAAGATCGCCATGGTTACGCCATTATGAAGAGCGTGGAGCGGTTGAGCAGAGGCAGGGTAAAACTCAGCACCGGCACCCTATACGGCGCGCTGCAGCGGCTCTTAGAACAAGGCTGGATAGCCCAAATCGAACACGATCAAACCAACCATCCCGGCCGCGCCCGAAAGGTCTATCGGTTGACTCCGCTGGGCAAGGCTGCCTTGAACGCCGAGGTGAATCGGCTGCACAGTCTGCTATCGGCAGCGCAGCCCCACGTGCTGGAACAGGCTCCGTGACAGCTTCATACCTGGGGAGATTGAACGATGAACCAAAGGATGATCTTACGCCTGTATCGCTCCCTGCTGCAATTGTACCCTGACCGCTTTCGCCAACGGTACGCGCTTGAGATGGAGGAAGTCTTCTCTCAGGCAATTGCCGAAGCCCAACAGCAGGGACCAGCAGCCTTGAGAGACCTTTACCTGCGAGAACTCTGGGGCTTGCCCGGCTCAATTTTGAGAACCTATTCTCAAGAGCGCATTTGCCAACTCGGGCGAGGCAGGCAGGGCGCAACTGGCGAAATCCCTTTATCCCGCAGGGGGACTCTGGCTGCTATCCTGGCATTCGTATTACCGATGCTCTTTATCTTCCTAAACCTCTCTCCATCAACCAACAAACCAATCAACATAGCCATTATCTTGAGTCTTATCGTTTTAACTTTCCTGGCAGGTCTGATCAAAGGTTTACCACGCTGGTCTATGCCCTATTTTGGTTATGTGCTGGCAATCACCGCTTATGTCATCCTATCGAACCGCTTGGTTGACCTGATCAGTCCCGCCATGCGCCAAACCTTGCCCGAACTGCCCCTGCATGCCAGTTTCCAACCGCTGCAAGAGGTCTTTTATGCCGGTCTGACCTGGCTCGGATTGCTTGTGCTTACCCTGCTGGCAATCGGCGGCATTCTTCGGCTGCGGCGCTATCAACCTTTCTCTCAGCGACTGGAACACGATTGGACGCTGGTGCCCTTCATTTTATTCGCCGAGGCAGTCGTTGTGTTCATCATCCTGGGAACAAAAAACCAGTGGGCTATTGATGCTCAGCCTGAGAGACCTTTTTTAGTCGCCAGTCTGTTCCTTTTGGGCAGCGGCGCCTGGATTTACCTGCGCAGTCCTTCTGCCTGGCAACGCCTGGCAGCCCTTTTAGCCAGCTTAAGCCTGGCAATTTGCATGGCGGGAATCGGCAAATGGGCGCCTGCGTTGCTGATGTTATGGCAGCAGGACCCTGGCAAGCCATCCTGGACAGCTCCTGCCTGGGATGCTTCATGGCAGCTCACAGCTCATTGGGGCTGGATGATCTGTACACTGTTGATTTCCATCCTTCTCCAGCGGTTATTCTTCCAGCCTCGGCAGATGTCCTCCCCTCCTGGCGCCTCCTGAAGTGACTTGCGAATACCGCAGTTAATGTGCATTGAAAGAAAATGTTGACCTGGCAAAAACAAATCCCGAAAAGCCGTCTGCTCAGAAAGCTCTTAGGGATGGGAATCAATGGCTTGTTAATTCTCCTGTGGTTCTGGCTGTTCAGACCCATCTATCCCTACCTGGGAAAGGTCTTTGGTCGCCAGGAATTTCGCCTCAATCAATTGCTGTTGCTTGGCGCGTTGTTCTTGATTGTGTGGCAGGTGCGCAAGGGCAGTTTTCGTCCACGACTTGAACAACTTCCGCGCCTCTACTTTCCTGCGCTGAGCTTGTTTGTAGGCGCAGCAATGACTTTCCTGGTCGCGCAAAGGGTGTTGCAGATCAATACACTTTCAGCCGCCCTATTCGGGCTGGGAACTTATGGGATGGCAGGGCTATGGCTGAGACCGACTTACTGGCGGGGCGGATTCCCGGCTGCGCTGCTGCTCATTGGCGCCCTGCCTTTTGGAGATCACCTGCAGACCTTCATCGGTTACCCGGTGCGCTTGATGACCGCGACCGTGGTACGCGAGGGACTGGCAGCCCTGGGCGTCTCTGCCATTGGCATGGACACAATCTTGATCTTTGAGAACAGCCTCTCCAAGGTGGACTTGCCCTGCAGCGGCGTCAAGAGCTTATGGACGGGAGGCATGTTCTTGCTGGCTTCCACCTGGATCGAACGCCGCCGGATTAACCTGCGCTGGATGGCAATTGCAATCCTGTTCGTTGTGCTGCTCTTAGCCGCCAACCTGGCGCGGGTCGCCGTGCTGGTTATCGTTGGACAGGTCGCCGGGTGGCGGCTGTTAGCGGAGATGCTTCATGTGCCCCTGGGAGTGCTGGGCTTTGCCGGCGCCTGCCTGGCAGTCGTCGCGCTGCTGCGCAAGCAAGGGGCTTCCGCAATGCACAGTAACCCGGAAACGCCAGAAGAAAGCTATGAGACGGCGACAGGACCATCCCGTCCTGCCTGGCTGCACGGGATTCTGGCGGGAAGCCTGGCGGGCGTCCTGGCAATCATCGTATATTTTTACCCCCCCAGCCTGCAAGCGGCAGTTGCGCAATCGCTGCCGGAGTTGCAACTCGATCAGGAATTGCACGCAGAGATCTGGCAACTGCCTGCTCCAATTCTCGAATGGTTGAGCCTGGATGGACCTGTCACGGCGCAGCGGTGGCGTTTTACCTGGCGAGGCGAAACGGGATCGATCCTGATGGTTGCCAACCAGGATTGGCGCACCAGTCATCATCCAGAGCGCTGCTTCCAGGCGTATGGCATGAATATCCGCGGGCAGACAACCCGATTGATCGCTCCCGATTTTCCCCTCAACCTGCTATCGTTGCAGGCAGGGCAGGCTGGAGCTGAATTGAGCGCTGTTTACTGGCTACAATCTGGCAATCGGGTTACCGAGGATTACGCCACGCGCATCTGGGCAGAAATAACCCCCGATAACCAGCCCTGGGTGCAGGTCACCGTCCTGTTCGACCGAATCATTGAGCCAGACTCGCCGGATATCATTGCGCTTTTTGCTGCGCTGCGCCAAAGCGTCCAGCGCAGCCTGGAAGGAGTATCCAAACCATGACAGGCGCATCTACTTTACTCAAACGCAGCTTCCCAAAAGATAAATGGGCTTCTGGTTTATTCTGGGCTTGGAACGTAATCTTTGTCGCCTTCATGACTCTGGGCTTTGCGCCGCGCCTGTTGCCTGACCTGCTCAAGGCTGTTTCCGAGGGCTTGGTGCCGGTGATCTTTTTCATCAATGGGTTGATTTTGAGTGCAGTGCCTTTGATCGCCATCACGCTGGGGTTGACCAGGTTCAGGCAGGCGCCAAGCCGATTGTTTGCGCTGGGATATGTGATCGAGGGACCGCTGATGCTCTTGCTGGCAGTGCGTCTCTTCCTGATTCGCCAGGCGACGCCCGCGTTGATTTTCCTCCTGGCGGTCAGCGGCTTGGGCATGGCTGCCTTCCTGTGGCGCTTGATGGACCCAGACTTGAAGCATGGCAGAGGTTGGGGAAGCTGGACTCGGCTGGCTGGCTTGACCATCATGTTGTTGGTCAGCCTGTATGCTTCGATTTGGATCCTGTTTTACGCCGCGCCGCTGCTGGTCGAATTTTTAAAACTGCTGGTGAACATCATTTCGGACCTGGGAAGATACTTGCGCCTTTGGTGGGAAGGAATCGTTTACCTGTTTGGTTCACAGCTCGTCTGGGTGCCATTTTTCACCCTGGGCTTCATCCTGCTCCTCTTTACCGCCACGCTGGTAGTCTTGACCCCCATTGTGGTACCAGTTCTTACCGTGCGCGCCTGGCTCGAGAGCCTCAGAACACAGGTGCGCCAACACGGGAAGAGGCTGCCCATCTGGCTGGTAGGAGTCACGACAGCGACGACGATTGCTTTGTTCGTTGTTACCAACAGCCAACCGCAGCGGAAGGCTTTCGAACTCCTGCAAGCCCCGCCTGCCACCCCGGAACAGGCGCAATGGCTGAAAAAACAAGAAAAACAGATAAAAAAGGGATTGCTCAACGCCTATCTGGCGCCTTTCCGCTATATCAGCGCCGTGGGAGAAGTGCGCCACATCAGCGAAATTTACGCTGGGGTATTCAAACTTTCACCGCTGGCTGCGCTAAGAGTCCAAACCCTGTACGAAACGATCGCCCGACCTTTGCTCTATGACCCTGTTTACCCTCAAAAGACCATCGAGCGGGTGGACAATGCCTCCCTGACCCAGGAACCGCAACTGGCAGCCCAACTCTACCAGCGATTCTTCGATGCCACGATTGTAGAAGGAGAGCGCGAGACGATTGTCAACGCAGTGCGTTCGACATGGTCTGCCACACAGGCGGAAGCCGCCTGGCAGGCAGTGGATGAGCGGGAAGTTCGCCTGGTGCGCCAGGAGGTGACCATCCAGGAGCATGGCGATTGGGCAGATATCGAGCTTTATGAAGTGTATCAGAACAAGACGGCTCAGCGCCAGGAAGTGGTCTATTACTTCAACCTGCCCGAGACTGCCGTGATCACCGGCTTATGGCTGGGAGATAGCGCCGATCGCGACAAGCGGTTTTCTTATCAGGTTGCGCCGCGCGGCGCAGCGCAGCAGGTCTATCGAGAGCAGACCCGCCGCCAGCTCGACCCGGCGTTGGTTGAGCAAATTGGACCGCGGCAATATCGGCTGAGAGCCTTTCCGGTGCAACCCATCATTTCGCGCTACGATGACGTTACCGGACGGCTGATCACCTCCGAAGCTCCTCTGATGCACCTTTGGTTGACTTACCGCACCCTGGCTGATCAAGGCGCCTGGCGGCTGCCGCAACTGGCAGTGAAGCGCAATGTGTACTGGGATAGCAAAACGATCAGGCTGATCAACGGAAAACCCATGAAAGCGGAAGCTGACGCCTGGCTGCCAGCTACAGCGCCTGCGATGACAGAAGTCATCCCCCTGGCGCACCGCGTTGACCTGGGGAACGGCGATACCGTGCTGGCAATCCCAGCCTCGCAGGTGACAAAACCTGCCTTACCTGCCAACCTGCGCCTGGCGGTGGTTTTGGATCGGTCCTATAGCATGATCGCACATGCCAGCCAGGTGACGCGAGCGCTAGAGGAGCTGCAACAATATGCCCAAGCCGGCGCAGTGATTGACCTTTACCAGACATCTTCACCCTTCCGCGGCGAAGGACCCACCCGCGTCGCCCTGGTTGACATCTCTCCGCAAGCCATCGAATTCCTTGGAGGGCAAAACCCGGCGGAATTACTCGCCCAATTCGAAGAGCTGCGTAAAGGGCGCAGTTACGATGCCGTATTGGTACTGACGGACGGCAGCGGCTACGAACTGGGAAGCAGCTCAGCCGAGCCGATTATCCCGGTTGCGCCGATTTGGATGATTCACTTGGAAAGCGACCTGCCCCTGGGTTATGATGACCAAACGTTGGAAGCCATCCAGTCATCGGGAGGCGGGGTTGCCAGCAATGTAAATGAGGCATTGAGCCGTTTATTCATGGCGCAAACCGATGAGAACAGCGCAATCGTCAACCAGGACATGGTGGACGGCTACCTGTGGCAGGTAGCGCCTGCTTCAGCCATCCCGGCAGGCAGCTACACGGTTCATTCTGAAGACGGCTTTGCTGCTCTGGCAGCGCGGCGTTTGATTCTGGCTGAAATGCAGCGCCAGCGAAGCAATCTGCAGAATTTGGCAATGTTGGATCAATTGCATGCCTTGGCGATCAAGCACAGCATCGTCACGCCGTATTCCTCTATGATCGTGCTGGTCAACAGCTTACAGCAGGAACAGCTAAAGGTGGAAGAACTGAATCAGGACCGTTTCGAGCGAGAAGTGGAAGCCGTAGGCGAAACGGTCCCGCCAAGCCCGCCGCCCCTAACCGGGGTGCCAGAGCCAGAGGAATGGCTGCTCATCGGCGTGGCAGTTGCTGTGCTGGCTTGGTACACAGTTTCCCAACGAGCCGCCCGCGGCGCGTGATAAATAAATCCCAGCAGTCAGGTTTTCTGACTGCTGGGAAGGACAGAACGCTATTTATTCGCGCTTTCCAGGCGCAACGGTCTTCCTTTACTACCAGGGGCTATCAAATCAGGCGGCTGAAGCGCCCATGGCGACAGCAAATACATCGTAATACGAGCCTGCCCCAAAGCCATCGATTAGAATGTGATCGCCCGGCAGCAGAGAGGGAAGCTGGCGTAAAAACGCAATCATCACCGAAGCCGCGCTGACATTGCCAAATTCGCTCATCACCCAGGGAACGTTCAGGTGTACACCATCTTTTGCCAGTTGGGCAACCTTTAATTTCAAAATTTTAAAATTGGCGTGGTGAGCCACGGTAAGGCGGAGCTTCTCCTCCAGCACGCCCCATTCAGTCATCATCGCCTGATAGCGTTGATAGACCTCGCGCACCACCTCGACGCCGTTGCGCACAAAGAGCTTCACCATGCCCATCAAGCCAGCCATTTCGATGGGGATGCCACCTTCGGGTTCGTGCATCATGCCAGCCACGCGCAAATGATGAGCGCCTTCCTGGCGGATATCAACCAGCGAGCCGGCGCCCGACTGACGCGAGTGGGGATAGAACATGCGCACTGCCAACAACCCTTTTTCATCGAAAACTTCCAAAGACTTGCCAACCAGGAATTGAACTGTTTTTCCAGGAACAACGCCGATGACGCCGGCGCCATTGCCAAACAATTGCAGAGCATTGACGTCCTGCGAGTGATCCAGGAATCGGCTCAATCCCTCGATGCCGCCGACCAAAACCTTCTTTCCATACAGCTCCTTTGCCAGGTTGATACCGCTTTGCTTGTTTTCAAGCAGCTCTGGGTTCAAAGCCAGGTGCAGCGCGCTGGCGGCGCTGTCGCAGGCTTTGTGAACGGACACTTTCAACGCCCGCTCAGGAATGCCTGCCCGCCTGGCGATTTGCTCTGTGAAATCATCGGCGACCGGGCTGCTTACGCCGACCAGGACGGCATCCACCTCTCCAGGCTCCCAGCCGCTGGCATGAGCCGCTTCACGTAAGAAATGCGCGCCAACCTCAAGTTCCAGCTCAGCGTGTTCCTGCGAGGACAGTGAAGCCAAATGATGACGATACAAAAACCCCAAGGGGGTCAGATCCATCTTCTCAGCCTCGTTCAACGACCTGCCTAGGCGCTGCTCAAGGAATGTGGTCAATGATTGGTTATCATAGGACTCGCCCCACGCGCCGTAAGCGCCGCCAACGCCGACTTGCGGATTGAAGACTTGCGCCCAGCCCAATGGAATTCCAGGTCCTATGGGTAAATTCTTGAGTTTAACCTCCGACTGATCGAAGAAAGAGGGGACTTGCGCTGGCGCCTCTTCTTCGGGCGGATTCTGACTTGAGAGGTTGGTTCCTTCGATTAACTTATCCACGACACTCATTTCCTATCTACTCTTGTTCAGAGGTAAAGAATAATAATATCAATTCTCATCCAAAACATGTCAATAACTGTCAAAAGGTATCTATAATAACCCGTATTGGTCCATAAAGAGGCGGAAGGCAATGCTTTGTAACCTTTTCGCAAGGAAATCATCAAAGAAAATAGTTTATTGTGTTATGAGGAGAAAACTATGATCAGTGAACCTATTCACGTGACCGACGCAGCCTTCGAAAAGGTTGTCTTGAAATCCAACCTGCCCGTTATCGTGGACTTTTGGGCGCCGTGGTGCGGACCCTGCAAGATGGTCGCCCCTATGCTGGACAAGATCGCCCGCGAAAAAGCCGGCAAGCTTTTGGTGGCTAAAGTGAATACCGATGAAAACGCGGAATGGGCAATGCGTTACGGCGTTCAGGGCATCCCCACCATGCTGTTTATCCTGGACGGTAATGCCATCCACCAACAGGTGGGCGCATTGCCCGAGGGGACGTTGAGAAAACTCGTCGACCGCTTCTTGGAAGTGGCTGCTGAGGAAAAGCAAGCCTCAACCAGCGCAAATTAACTCGAAAACGCCCGTCGAGGGCTACCAGTAAAACGACATCTCACCTCCCGATCGATCTGGGAGGTGAGATGTCTTAATTCCAGGCTTTTATTTTTCTTGCCGTCTCAGCCTGACTGCCCGCCAGATACCATCACGGTTTGCCGCCGTTGCCGTCAGCCGTGGCTTGTGGTCCATTGCCTGGCTGTTCGGTCGGCTGCGGTCCTGGACCATACCCGCTGCCGGGCGTCGGCGTGGTGTCTGTCCAGGGGTTGCCCTCGGGTGGATTGCCTTCAGGCGTGCAATTGGGGCAATCGCCGTCGCCGGGTCCAGGTCCATAACCGCTGCCAGGGGTTGGTGTACCCTCCGTCCAGGGATTTCCATCAGATGGATCATTATCACCGGGACCAGGACCATAACCGCTGCCAGGGGTCGGTGTCGTATCTGTCCAGGGATTGCCGCCTTGCTGGTTTTGAACCGGGGCGCAACCGGGGCAATTGCCCTCTTGAGGACCGGGTCCGTAGCCGCTGCCCGGCGTTGGGCTGCCGAAGAAACGGTTAGTGTTGCCGTCCGTAGCAGACGGCTGCGGCTGCCCAAAGCGGAACTGCTCTCGCAATTGCGCCGGGTCGGCTAGCCCTTCTTCTACCCAGCGCAAGCGTTCCTGAACCATTTGCTGGGCGCGCAACCTGACAGCCTCGACTTCAGGGTTGCCAGAAGGGGGCAGCGCTTGCAGCGCCTGGGAATGAAGCTGCAGCCGCTCGCGAATTTGCTCCAGCGCCTGAACAGCCCGATCATCCGGCTGGTTGACAGCCAGGCGGAGAGCCTGTTCGACCTGCTCCTGGTAGCGTCCCTGGACTGGCTCAGGCGGCACCTCATCACCCTGCATCATGGTTTTGATTTCGTTCATGCGCCGGTTAGCAAATTCCAGCGAAAGCTGCCAGGCTTGCTCAGTGTCGGAATTCAAGCGAAAACGGATTTGCTCGGTGAATAGCTTGAGCGCATACAGAGGCTGATTCGGCAGGCTGGTTTGCGCGGCTGCCACAGAAATACCAGCGCTTCCAAGCATCAACGAAAAGATGATCAAAACGGTGCTTACAACGCCAAACATGGAGAAACCTTCCTTTCTGGTCAATCGAGATTGGATTTCATGTATCCACATGTTATGACGCCGTTTTGGCATGGCAGATACGGCTTTAGCAGTTTCTGCCGCCAATCCCTGCGCTTGTTGCAAAAATTCAGCGCGAGCCCGGGCAGCAGCCTGGGAATCACGCGGCATTTCATACCTAAGGGCTTCAAAGCGCTTCGCTAGATGAGGATCCAGGTTTGCATAATCCCTGAGAGATTGTTTTTCGTTCATTTCTGACCTTCCCTGAGTCGGTTTGAAAGATTCTGCGCAGCGCAGCCAGGGCGCGATGTTGCAGGGCTTTGACTGCGCCCACCGGCTTCTGTAATGCAGACGCAATGGCTTCGTTTTCCCAGCCCTCCACGAAGCGCAGCATGACCACCTGACGCTGTTCGGGGGTGAGGCGGAACAAAGCCGCCCGCATTTCCTCCCGCAGAAGGCGTTGCTCAGCCTGCAATTCTGGTCCATCGATCGCCTCGGCGTGGTGGCTTTCATCGAGGTCTAAAGGAGGAGGCGGCTGTCGGCGGTATAAATCGTTGATCCAATTGTGAGCGATGCGGTAAAGATATGCCTGCAAGAAACTCTCCGGTCCCTGCCCGTTTTGGAAAGCTCTGAGTAAACGGAAAAAGGTCTCTGCCACGCAATCTTCTGCCAGGTTCGCATCGCCTGTCAACCGGAAAGCGTACTGGTATAACCCAGGGCTGTATCGGTCATAGATTTCAGCCAGGGCATCCAGATCATAACGCCGAGCGCCTTCCAGGAGTTCCCTTTCGCTTTGCTTCATGGTTCACTTATTAAGACGCAACAGTTATCGGTTAGTTACGGGTTAAGGCTGATATTCTTGGCGACCGCCGCAAAGCCTCCATGGATGGTCAGCCAGAAAACTCAAAACAAGTTCTCCTGATCATCAAGAATCGTACGACGCCAGTATGAAGAAGATTTGTAAAAAATGTGAAGAAGTTATGCTGACCGGCTTTGGCGATGCCGCGGGTAGGAGCCCAAAAGCCTCAAAAAAGGCGCCAGCTCGCTCAGGTGAGCCAGGGCGCGGCTGCACGCCTGAGCCTGGGCATGTCCGGCAAAGTCGATGTAGAACAGGTACTCCCAAAGCTGCCCTCCCACTCCTTGAGGCGGCATAGGGCGCGATTCCAGCTTGGTAAGATCGATATCCCGCAAGGCAAATACCGACAGCGCCTTGAACAGCGCGCCAGGGCGATTGTGCAGCGAAAAGACGATCGTTGTCTTGTAATCGCCTGTTTCAGGGTCGGCAACCTCCGCCGGCTGGCGAGCCAGCGCCAGGAAGCGCGTCGTGTTCGAAGGGTCGTCTTCCATATCCGGGCGCAGGATGGCAAGCTGATACACCTGGGCGGCGCGGGCTGAAGCCAGGGCAGCCGCCTGGCGGTCTCCCCGTTCACGCACCAGGCGGGCGCTGCCGGCGGTATCGGCTTCGGCAACCCGTCGAACGCCCAGCTCCCGCAGGCGGGATTCGCATTGCGCCAGCGCCTGGGGATGGGAATGTACAACCTTGATCTCCTCAAGCTGAACGCCGGGCAACGCCAGCAAACAATGCCGGACGCGCAAATGATATTCGCCCACGATGTACAGGCTGTGACGCAGCATAAGATCATAATTACGATGAATTGTTCCAGCCAGGGAATTTTCGATCGGCAGCATCCCAAAATCTGCTGTACCGCCTTCGATCGCGGCAAAGGCATCATCGAACGACTCACAGGGCAAAGTACGCAGCGCAGCGCCAGCTTGCATGCCAAAGTATTCCAGCGCCGCCTGTTCACTGTAAGCGCCAGGTTCACCCTGGAAGGCAATGGTCAGAGTTTCGGGCGAAGGGGTCTGCAAAGCGCACACCTGAATCAGCAAATAAGAGCGATGACTAACACGCAGGTCACGCCAGGCGGGCAATGATGGCGGCAGTCATTTGATCCGTATTCAGAGCAGGGGCGCCTTGCGCCAGGTCCACGGTACGGCAACCCGAGGCAATTGCGTGTGCAACCGCCGTCTCGATCGCTGCCGCCTCCTGCTCCAGACCCAGGGAGTGACGCAGGAGAAGCGCTGCCGAGAGAATCGTGCCAACCGGGTTGGCAATGCCCCTGCCGGCAATATCGGGAGCAGAGCCATGAATCGGCTCATACAAGCCGCGCGGCAGTCCAAAACGGTTCACCCCCTGCCCCAGGGAAGCCGAAGGCAGGTTACCCATGGAGGCTGAAAGCACCGAGGCTTCATCGGTGAGGATATCGCCAAACAAGTTGGAGGTCAGGATGACGTCGAAAGAAGCCGGGCGGGAAATCAGGAACATGGCTGCCGCATCGACCAAGACATGTTCCAGGGTCACCTCAGGATACTGTCGGCTGGTCTCGATGACCACCTGCCTCCAAAGTCGGGAAGATTCCAGCACGTTTGCTTTATCCACCGAGGTCACCTTTCGGCGTCTGCCGCGCGCCAGTTGAAAAGCGATCTGCGCCACCCGGCGCACTTCGCCTTCGGTATAGCTCATCGTATCCACCGCTTGCAGTTGACCATTGACCACCTGCTTCCAACGCGGCTCTCCAAAGTAGACATCGCCGGTCAGCTCACGTACGACCAACAAATCCACCCCTTGCAGCCGTTCTGGTCGGACAGGAGAAGCGTCATACAATTCAGGAAAGGGCTTGACGGGGCGAAGGTTGGCATACAGGTCAAGCGCCTTGCGGATGCCTAACAAACCTTGTTCTGGGCGGACTGGTCTGGCAGGGTCATCCCATTGAGGACCGCCAACTGCGCCCAGCAGGACGGCATCGGCAGCCTGACAGGCAGCTAGAGTTTCGATGGGCAAGGCATTGCCGCAAGCCTCAATGGCGCAGCCGCCGATCAGGCGCTCGCTCAAAGTGAAGGTGTGCCCAAATTGGGAGGCGATGGCTTGCAGCACCTGTACGGCTGCCGCGGCGACTTCAGGACCAATGCCATCGCCGGGAAGTAGAACGATGTTCGCTTTCATTGAGATAGAATTTCTAACGCCCGTTTTGATCATTGAGCAGGGCGTATTCCAGGCTGTCAGCCATGGCGCGCCAGGATGCTTCGATAATGTTGGTGCTGGCGCCAACCGTACTCCATTGGTGCGCGCCATTTTTAGTATCAATGAGCACGCGCACTGAAGCAGCCGTGCCGCTTTCGCTGTCGAGGATACGGACTTTATAGTCGCTCAGGCGCACATTTTCCAGGGATGGGTAAGAGGCAGCCAGCGCCTTGCGCAGGGCAGCATCCAATGCGCTGACGGGACCGTTGCCCTCTGCAGCCGTGTGCATTACCTGGTCGCCCACGCGCACCTTGACCGTGGCTTCTGCTAGGATGCCCCGTCCCTGGCGGTGCTCCACGACCACCAGGAAATCGATCAACTCGAAAGGCGGCTGATAGCCGGGTTGCATCCGGCTGAGCATGACGCTGACCGACGCTTCCGCGCCCTCAAACGTAAAGCCGCGCGCCTCCAATGCCTTTATCTGGTTCAAAGCCTCGCGGGCTTGTTCTGAACTCACGTCCAAGCCGAACTGGCGGGCTTTGTCAACGACATTCCCCCGACCCGATAACTCCGAAACGACCGTACGGCGTTGATTTCCAACCAGGGCAGGGTCAATATGTTGATAAGATTGCTCATTTTTGAGCATAGCCGCTACATGGATGCCGCCTTTGTGGGCAAAGGCGCTGGAGCCTACGAAGGGCTGATGGCGGTCGTGCGGCAGGTTGGCGACTTCAGCGACGAAATAGGATAAGCGCGTCAACTCAGCCAGCTTTTCGGGAGGGACAACGGACTTGCCCATCTTCAACTGCAGGTCGGGCATGATGGTGCACAAGTTGGCGTTGCCGACGCGTTCACCATAGCCATTGATAGTGCCTTGAACGTGCACTGCGCCTGCCCGCACTGCCGCCAGCGTATTGGCTACAGCGCAGCCGCCGTCGTCATGCGTATGAATGCCCAAGGCGACATCGAATTTTCCCCTGACCAGGCGCACGATCTCATCCACTTCCCAGGGCAGTGAACCGCCATTGGTGTCGCAAAGCACGACCACATCCGCGCCTGCCTGTACAGCCGCCTGGAGGGTCTGGAGAGCGTAATCAGGATTGGCTTTGTATCCATCGAAGAAGTGCTCTGCATCGTAAATCACTTCCTTACCAAGCGACTTGAAGTAAGCAACACTGTCAGCAATCATTCCAAAATTCTCGTGTAATGACGCTTCGAGCACCTGCGTAACGTGTAAATCCCAGCTTTTTCCCACCAGGGTGATCACCGGCGTCTCAGCATGGCGCAAAGCCTGGATGTTGGCGTCATCTTCTGGTCGGTTGCCCTTTTTCAGCGTCGAACCAAAGGCAGCCACGCGCGCATGATGCAGGGGAATATGCTGAATGCGCTCGAAAAATGCGGCGTCTTTGGGATTGGAGCCGGGCCAACCACCCTCGATATAGTCAATTCCAAAGTCATCCAGCCGCTGAGCCACTTTGAGCTTATCTTGCAGCGAAAATGAGATGCCCTCGCGCTGGGCGCCATCCCGTAATGTCGTATCATAAGTAAAGATTTTTTGCATAGCAGATTTCCTACCGAATCCCGTGTGCGCGCTCATAGGCAGCAATTCGATCTTCGAACCTGAGCAGGTAACCCAATTGATTCACCCCTTCCAGCAGGCACAGTTTGCTGAATGAGTCAATGGGAAAAGATACCGCCGTTCCGTCCGGCAAAGCGAGGGATTGCTTTTCCAGATCAATCGTGATTTCGAAACTGGGATCAGCCTGAGCCGCCTGCATGAGCTTTTCGAGCATCTCGTCAGCGATGACGACCGGCAAAATGCCATTCTTCAAGGCATTGTTACGAAAAATATCGGCAAAGGAGGTGCTCACCACGGCGCGGATTCCCCATGCCAGCAGCGCCCAGGGGGCATGTTCCCGCGAAGAGCCGCAGCCAAAGTTATCACCTGCGAGCAAGATCTGCGCCCCCCGCCTTTCCGGCTGGTTCAGGGGGAATTCAGGGCGCAGCTCACCGTTTTGGGTGTAACGCCATTCATAGAACAATCCCTCAGCCAAGCCAGCCTTGTCGGTTACTTTGAGATAGCGCGCCGGGATAATCTGGTCGGTATCGACATCACGGTTGGGCAAGGGAATTGCCCGAGAACGAAGTAATCGAAATGGATGCATGTGGAGCGCCTCTAGAAAAATGTACGCGGGTCGGTGATTCTGCCGTTGATGGCGCTTGCCACAGCCGTCAAAGGACTTGCCAGGAAGGTGCGCCCACCCTTACCCTGGCGACCCTCAAAGTTACGGTTGCTGGTGCTGACAGCATATTGACCTGGCTGCAACTGGTCGCCGTTCATGGCAATGCACATGCTGCAGCCGGCAAAGCGCCACTCGGCGCCTGCCTCGCGAAAGATACGATCCAAGCCCTCGGCTTCTGCCTGGCGGCGGATACTTTCCGAACCGGGTACGACCAGCATGCGCGTCTGCGGCGCGATACGACGCCCGCGCAATAGATTTGCCGCCTGGCGCAGATCGCTCAGGCGGGAATTGGTGCAACTGCCCAGGAATACCACATCCACCGGATGCCCGAGCAGCGGTTTGCCCGGTTGTAACCCCATATAGCCCAAAGCCTTTTCCAGCGCAGCTTTGCGCGCCGGGTCGGACTGACAGGCAGGATCAGGAACGGCTTGAGAAATGGGAAGCCCCATGCCGGGATTGGTGCCATAAGTAATCATCGGCTCCAGTTGGCTGACATCCAGGGACAATGTTTTATCGAACGCCGCTTCCGGGTCAGAAGGCAGCGATCGCCAACGCGCCAGCGCAGCATCCCAGGCAGCGCCTTTGGGGGCGAACTCCCGTCCAGCCAGGTACTCGAAGGTCACTTCGTCAGGCGCAACCATGCCCGCACGAGCGCCGGCTTCAATGGACATATTGCACAGCGTCATGCGCTCTTCCATGTTTAGGGCGCGAACCGCTTCACCGGCGTACTCGATGACATAACCGGTGCCGCCGCCAACGCCAATTTGAGAAATCAGAAATAAGATCAAGTCTTTTGCGGTCACGCCCGAAGAGAGCCGACCATCGAAGTTTGCCTTTAAAGTCTGGGGACGATGCTGCAACAGGCACTGGGTCGCCAGGACGTGTTCGACCTCGCTGGTGCCGATGCCGAAGGCTAAGGCGCCAAATGCGCCATGGGTGGCGGTATGGCTATCGCCGCAAACGATAGTCATCCCAGGCTGAGTCAGACCCAGCTCTGGACCGATGACATGCACAATGCCGCGCTGCGGGCTATCCAGCCCATACAGGGGTATTTGAAATTCAGCGCAATTAGCTTCGAGCTGGCGAATCTGCCGTTCAGCCATTTCATCTGCCAGCGGCAAAGCCAGGTTGCGAGTCGGCGTTGAGTGATCCATCGTTGCCACCGTCCGCTCAGGGCGGCGCACGCGCAAGCCTTTCTCACGCAGACCCGTAAACGCCTGGGGCGAGGTGACTTCATGCACCAGGTGCAAGTCAATGTACAAGACCGCAGGAGCACCTGGCTCCTGCGCCACCAGGTGATCTGCCCAGATCTTGTCAAAAAGCGTGGCAGGACTCATGCGCTAGAAAATCGAACAATCCCGTTTCGAAACCGAGTCCGTATCATCCAGGAATGGGTCTAACTGCAAATCGGCAAAGAATTCCGCCCACTCGGCGCTCATGGCGCTCGCTGGCTGGGCGCCCGGCTCGCCGTCCTCCTGGGGTAGTTCGCCAGCCATGTGGGTTGGCTCAGGCAAGCTGGTCAGATCCCATTGCGTTGGAAAGGCGCGGCTGTCACGGTCTGGGTCCAGCCGATGGAATTCAGGCTTTCTGACAGGCGATGACTTGGGGTTTTGAGAGTCTGTTTCGGTGTTCATATCAGTTCCTCCATTCAAATCATGTGATGCAAATTTGACAATACGCCAATGTATCAAGCCATCACTTCGGATGGCTGACGAGAGCGGTAAGCAAGCAATTTGTTGATTGCCGAGAGATACGCTTTGGCAGATGCCACGATGATATCGGTATCTGCGCCATAACCGCCAAAGGTACGGCGATGCTGATGTTCACTCTGCGGCGAGGTGCGCTGTGTGATGGCGCCATTCTCGGCAACCAAGCGGACGGTAACTTCTCCAATGGCGTCGATGCCTTCGGTGACGGCGTGAACGTTGAATTCCAGCAGTTTACTGGGCACGCCGATGATCAAATCAATGGCTTTATAGGTAGCATCCACTGGACCGGTGCCGATTGCTGCCTGGATATGAAGCTGCCCCTGAGGGTCACGCAGCCGGACGGTAGCGGTCGGCATACCCATCGTCCCGCAAGCCACCTGAAGCCCATCCAGACTGTAAAGCTCCTGGAATTGGAACGCCTGATCCTCGACCAGAGCCTCCAGGTCAGCATCCGTGATGGACTTCTTCTTATCTGCCAGGGCTTTGAAGCGTTCAAAAGTGGTAAACAACTCCTGATCGGTCAACTCATAGCCCATCTCGCGCAAGCGCACGCGCAAGGCATGCCTACCAGAGTGTTTGCCCAGCACCAATTGAGAGCGGCTCAAGCCAACCGTCTCAGGACGCATAATCTCATAGGTCATTTGGTTTTTGAGCATGCCATCCTGGTGGATGCCGGCTTCGTGGGCGAAGGCATTGGCGCCGACGACCGCCTTGTTGGGCGCGACCGGAATGCCGGTGTAATTCGATACCATGCGGCTCACGCGGGCAATCTGGGTGGTATCGATACCCGTTTCCAGGTTAAAAGCTGCCCGCCGAGTGTGCAACGCCATGACGACTTCTTCGAGCGAGGTGTTCCCAGCCCGTTCCCCAATGCCGTTGATGGTCACCTCTGCCTGGCGCGCCCCTGCCTGAATGCCCGCCAGGGTGTTTGCAGTTGCCAAGCCCAGGTCATCATGGCAGTGCACCGAGACAATCACCTGCTCGATTCCAGGGGTATTTGCCATGATGCCGGCGATGAGGCGGTTGAACTCGTCCGGGGTGGTGTAACCAACGGTATCCGGGATGTTCAAAGTGGTCGCGCCCGCCTTGATGGCTTCGCCCAACACCAGGTACAGGAATTCCGGCTCGCTGCGCCCGGCATCCTCGGGGGAGAATTCCACATCCTCGCACAGGGAATGGGCGTATGCCACCATTTCGCGCACTCGTTCGACAACCTCTTCGGGATCCATGCGCAATTTGTAACGCATGTGAATCGGCGATGTCGCCAGAAAGGTGTGGATGCGGGGGTGAACGGCATGCCTAACGGCTTCCCAGGCGGCGTCAATATCGGCGCGGTTGGCGCGCGCCAGCCCGCAAATGACCGGCACCCGCCGCGAAATTTCGCTGCTGCCAGGTTGAGGGTTGCCCACCTCGATGGCAATGCGGCGCACGGCTTCCAAATCATCCAGAGAAGCGGCGGGAAAGCCGGCTTCGATGATATCCACTCCCAGGCGAGCCAGGGAACGGGCAATCTCAAGCTTTTCTGCAGAGGTCAGGGTGGCGCCTGGAGACTGCTCGCCGTCGCGCAGCGTGGTATCGAAGATGCGGACATAATTGACGTTCATGCTGATCACTCCCCCGGCTTGATTGTCACTGGATTGACAAAAGGCATCATGGAACGCAGCCTGGCGCCCACCTGTTCAATCAGGTGATCCTGCTCACGGCGGCGCTGCTCATTGAACCAGGGTCGCCCGCGGCGGTTTTCTTCGATCCACTGTTGGGCGTAGCTGCCATCCTGAATGTGCTTGAGCAATTGCGACATGGCGAAGCGGGTGTCTTCCGTCACGATCTGCGGACCGGCAGTGTAATCGCCATGCTCGGCAGTGTCCGAAACAGAGTAGCGCATGTAATTCAATCCCCCGCGGTACATCAGGTCAACGATGAGCTTTAGCTCATGCAGGCACTCGAAGTAAGCCAGCTCCGGCTGATAACCCGCCTCGACCAGCGTCTCGAAGGCAGCCTTTACCAGGGCGCTGACCCCGCCGCACAAGACAGCCTGCTCCCCGAACAAATCCGTCTCGGTTTCCTCGGCAAAAGTCGTTTCCAGCACCCCGGCGCGCGTGGCGCCAATGCCATAAGCATAAGCAACGGCATTCACTTTTGCCTGACCGCTGGCATCCTGATGAATCGCCAGCAGGGCGGGCGTGCCGCCTCCCTCACGAAACACCTCCCGCACGCGATGACCTGGCGCTTTCGGCGCTACCATGCTGACATCAACCTCCGGCGGGGGAGTAATCGTCCCATAGCGGATGTTGAAGCCATGAGCAAACATCAACGTCTTCCCGGGCTTCATGTAAGCCGCCAGGTGTTTCTCATATATTTCCGGCTGAGAGGTATCGGGGGCAAGAAGCATGACCATATCTGCCCATTCAGCAGCCGATTCGATGTCGCTCACCGTAACCCCATCCGCCTCAGCCTTCGCCCATGACTTGCTTCCGGGGCGTAAGCCAACCCGCACCTGGACTCCATTGTCTTTCAAGTTGAGCGCATGGGCATGTCCCTGAGAGCCGTAACCAATCACTGCCACTTTCTTGCTGCGAATCACCGCAGGGTCAGCATCTGCATCGTAATAAATAATTGCCATAAACGATTCCTTGTCAGTGCGTTATGCCCCACACAGCGGGTCTAGTCTTCGGCTTCGTTGAGTTCCGGCGCCCAATCGAGCGCTTCAGCCACCTGCCAATCCGCCAGGTTACGACCGTTGGCGCCGGGAGTATGCCGGACGCCGCTGGCAGAGCCGCGCATCATGGCAACCTGACCGGTGCGCACCATTTCCAGGATTCCAATCGGTCGCAGCAGTTCCACCATGCTCTCGATCTTGTCTTCGGTGCCGGTGATCTCCACAATGACCGAATCGGGGGCGACATCAACGATCTTCGCCCTGAAAATGGCTGCCAGGTTTGCTACCTCGCTCCTCTGGGCTGGCGTCGCCTGGACCTTGATCAGCGCCAGGTCGCGCAGCACGGCAGATTGGTTGGTCACGTCCTGAACATCGAGGACGTTGACCAGCTTATACAGGTTTGCCTCCACCTTGCGGGCGTCCACTGCCGCGCCGCGGTCATCCACGACAATCGTCATACGCGAGACATCGGGATGCTCGGTGCGCCCAACGTTCAACGACGCAATGTTGAAATTGCGCCTGCGGAAAAGCGAAGCCACCCGGTTGAGCACGCCGGGCTTATCTTCTACCAGGGCGATGAGGGTGTGTTGCATCGATACCTCCTTCTCAAAATACAATTCATAAGAATCATTCGGCTGCGCCGCGCACCGGGCGGCGAATCATCATGCTCAGATCAGCGCCGGTAGGCACCATGGGATACACGGCTTCCTCGCGCAGCACGTGAAAATCCAACAAGACCGGTCCCGGCGTCTGATGGGCAAACTCGAGCGCCGACTTTACCTGCTCCGGCTCGGTGACCCGCCTGGCAGGAATCTCATGCGCTTCGGCAATTTTGACGAAATCAGGACCGCGCAGGGGCGTGCCGGCGTAACGGCTCTCGAAGAAGAACTCCTGCCACTGGCGCACCATGCCCAGGAAATGGTTGTTCATGATGCAAATCTTCACATTTGCGCCTTCCTGAACTGCCGTGGAAAGCTCTGCCTGGGTCATTTGAAAGCTGCCATCGCCATCAACCACCCACACTTCACGGTCAGGGTGGGCAAACCAGGCGCCAATGGCAGAGGGCAAACCAAAGCCCATCGCCCCAGCGCCGCCGGAGGTTATCAGGCGGTAGGGCTGGTCGAAGCGATAGTATTGGGCAGTCCACATCTGGTGCTGCCCGACGCCGGTCGCCACGATAGCTTCGCCGCGGGTTGCTTCCCAAATGTCGTGAATGACCTTGGCGGTGTACAGGTTGCCGTCATCAGGCCAGGAGAGGATGTCGCGCTCCTGGGTATCTGAGCGCCAGGCTTGGATTTGCTGCTGCCACTCTTCGTGGTCATATTCATCCAGCATGGGAATCAGGTCACGCAGGACGGTCTTCAAGTCGCCGACCAGGGGAACATCCACTTGAACGTTTTTATGCACTTCAGATGGGTCGATTTCGATATGTATCTTGCGAGCATGCGGGGCGTAATTGCGCAGGTTACCGGTCACGCGGTCGTCAAACCGCATCCCCAGGGCAACCAGCAAGTCCGCATTGTGGATGGCAAGGTTGCAGTAAGCCTCGCCGTGCATGCCCATCATCCCCAGGCTAAGGGGGTGAGAGGCAGGAAAAGCGCCCAGCCCCAGCAGGGTCATCGCCACCGGCGTGTGGGTCTTGACAGCCAGCATTTGCAACTCTTCCATCGCATGAGACATCAAAACGCCATGACCTGCCAGAATGACCGGGCGCTGGGCTTTTTCGAACAAATCCACCGCACGCTGCAAGTCTGCCTTGGGCGCGCTGCGGGGAGGGCGATAGCCGGGAAGGGAAATCTTCTCAGGATATTCAAATTCGACGTCTTCCACCTGGGCATTCTTGCAAATGTCAATCAACACCGGTCCAGGACGACCGCTGCGGGCAATGTAGAACGCCTCGCGCACGGCGCGTGCGATCTCATCAGCCCGGGTGATGAGATAATTGTGCTTGGTAATCGGCAGTGTGATGCCGGTCACATCTGTCTCCTGGAATGCGTCTCCGCCGATCAAATGAGCATGCACCTGACCGGTGATGCAGACGATCGGCGATGAGTCCATCATAGCCGTGGCAATGCCTGTCACCAGATTTGTGGCGCCAGGACCTGAAGTCGCGATGGCAACTCCCACCTTGCCCGAGGCGCGGGCATAACCATCCGCCATGTGCGCCGCGCCCTGCTCATGACGCACCAAAACATGGTGTACAGGATAATTCAGCATGGCATCGTAGGCGGGCATGATGGCGCCACCCGGCAGTCCAAAGACCACTTCGACTCCTTCACGCACCAGGCATTCCCACAAAATATCAGCTCCCGATTTCTTCATAATTTCGACTCCCAATCTCCACTCGTCTGCTAAAGTCTATTGATGTTTAATGCTGCGGCGTAAATATCACACCAGCACCGCCCCATGGCTGGCGCTGGTCACCATGCGGGCATAGCGGCGAAGCCAGGCGCTCTGAGTGCGCGGCTCAAAGGGGGGCAGCTCGGTAAGGCGGCGTTGAATCTCTTCCGGACTGAGGCGCGCATTCAAGCTGCGCCGTTCCAGGTCGATTTCGACGATGTCGCCGTTCTGCAGGGCAGCGATGGGTCCGCCAGCCGCGGCTTCGGGACTGATATGCCCGATGCAGGCGCCGCGCGTCCCGCCTGAAAAGCGTCCATCGGTGATCAATGCGACCGACTCGCCCAGCCCCATTCCCATGATGGCGGAGGTGGGCGAGAGCATTTCTTGCATGCCGGGACCGCCGCGCGGACCTTCATAGCGAATCACGACCACCTCGCCTTGCCTGACTTCGCCGGCGAGGATGCCCTGCATGGCGGCTTCCTGGCTGTCATAGATGCGGCATGGACCCGCAAACTGGCGCATCCCTGCCGAGACGCCGCCCGTCTTGACCACCGCCCCTTCGGGAGCCAGGTTGCCAAACAGGATTGCCAAACCTCCATTGACTGCGTGGGGATCCTCTTTCGGGCGAATCACCTGGTGATCACGGATACCGCAGCCTTGAATCGACTCCCGTAAAGAGACGCCGCTCACCGTAGGGCGGTCCAGGTGAATCCCCTTCGAGGAAATTTCGTTCAATATTGCCGGTACGCCCCCAGCGCGGTGCAGGTCTTCCATGTGCCACGGACCTGAGGGGCTGATCTTGCACAAGTAAGGGATGCGGTCAGCCACGGCGTTGATGCGCTCCAGGGGATACGCCACGCCCGCCTCATGCGCCAACGCCAGGGTGTGCAAGACGGTATTGGTGCTGCCGCCCATCGCCATATCTAGGGCGAAGGCATCGTCAATTGCTTCAGGCGTGACGATTTGCCGCGGGGTGAGATTCATTTCCACCAGCTTTAGTATCAGCGCCGCAGCGCGGCGAGCCAGCTCTTCACGCTCAGGGCTGAGCGCCAGCGCAGAGCCATTGTAGGGCAGCGCCAGCCCCAGCGCTTCTAGCAGGCAGTTCATAGAATTGGCTGTAAATAAGCCAGAACATGAACCACAAGAGGGACATCCATAATCCTCCAGTATCTTGAGCCGCGCGGCGTCAATACGACCGGCGCGGTATGCCCCAACGCCTTCGAAGACCGAGATCAAATCTATCGTCTCCCCCTGCGGCGTCTTGCCGGCTGCCATCGGACCGCCCGAAACGAAAATCGCCGGGATATCCAGGCGCAAAGCCGCCATGATCATCCCCGGCACGATTTTGTCGCAATTGGGAATACACACCATGCCATCGAATTGGTGCGCCTGAATCATCGTCTCAATGCTGTCGGCAATCAGCTCCCGCGAGGGTAAGCTGTACTTCATCCCGGCATGCCCCATGGCAATGCCGTCATCCACGCCAATCGTATTGAACTCGAATGGCATCCCGCCTGCCGCCCGCACTGCATCTTTGACCAGGCGTCCAAACCCCTGTAAGTGAACATGTCCCGGGACGATATCCACGTAGGAATTGACAATGGCAATAAAGGGCTTGGCGAAATCGGCATCGGTCACGCCAACTGCTTTCAGCAGCGCCCGGTGAGGCGCCCTCTCGAAACCACTCTTGATCTGATCAGACCGCAAAGACAAGTCACACTCCTTATAAGCCAGGGTTCGAAAAAAAGATGGGGCTGTTCCGCTTGGACAGCCCCATCTTTTTTCCCGGTAATCGGCTTCTGCCTATCTTTTCCTCCTGGTTCGGCATTCTGCCGCTGCGACTGTCGCAAAGCGGAAGTGGTTCTTAATCCCAAGGATAAGAACCAACAAGCTGACCAGGATGATAATCAAAAAGCTATTCACACATTACTCACATGGATAATATTACAGCTAGTTTATATGCCTCTGATAGCTTTTGTCTACATGCAATTCAAACAATTTTCGGCGGCTTTCTTTTAGGCACATTGCACAAAGCCGGATTTTATCCATGCAGCCGAGAGCTCACTTCATGCGGTGGATGTGCAGCGCCAATTGCAATGCCAGGCGCGTCTCTGGGTTATCCAGATCCTGCCCAAGGATATTCGCAATGCGCTCCAGCCGATAGATCAAAGTATTACGGTGAATAAACAAGGCATCTGCCGTTTGGGAGATATTGCCATTGTGGGCAAAATAACTTTCCAGGGTGCGTAATAGTTCGAGGCTGTTTTCCTGAGCCAGCAATGCCCCCAGCGTTTCTTCCTGGAAGGCAGTCAGTTCAGGCGAATGCTCGATCTGCAACAACAAACGATAAACGGAAAGGTCGGAAAAATACATCACCTGGTCCGACTTCAATCGCCGCGCCAACTCCAAAGCCTGTCCTGCCTGGCGGAAAGACGTTTGCCAATCGCGCAGGCTCAAGGCTTCCAAGCCGACGCCGCAACAGACGGGCGTATCGGGGTGTTCTTCCTTACCCTTCCGCAGGACAGCCTTGCCCAGTTCCAACGCGATTTCTGGACGCCGCGAGGGATAACCCGCTTGCCTTGGCGGCACCTGGCAGAAACAGACCACCTCATTGCCCATGGCGCTGAGAATCACCTTAAGACCCAGGCGACTCACTTCACCATTGACCAGTGTTTCCAGCCTGCGGCGGGAGGGCGGCTCGCGCGATGATGTCGGGCGCGACCAGGCAAAACGCAAAGCCACATGCGCCTGCGCCAGGTCCAAACCCAGGTTTTGCGCCCACAGGGCAGCATCGCGAGGGGAAAAGTCTTCGTGCAGCAAAGCCGTCAGCAGATCGACCTGCAAGCGCTTTTCCACCTCCCGCATAGCCTTGCTGTGGCGCATCTCGATGGCGCACACAACTGCGCCCTGTTCGGCAACCAGGTAATCGAGTTCATCGATTTCACCCGCCAGCCCAACCAGCGAAAGATAACCACGCGCGACGCCCCCAACCGTTATGGGTTTGATCAGGCGAATCAACCCGCCAGGGATTTCTTGCAGCACGGCGCCTCCCTGTTGACCAGCCTGCTTGCGGTCTCGCATCACTTCGGGAAGTGTGATCGATGTGCCGATTTGGGTAAGCACATCGGTCCAGATGCTTTCCAGCGCTGGCGAAACTTGCTCTGCCAGGATAGAACCGCGTTTATCCTGAATGATGACACCCCGACCGGTGATATCCATCGCAGCGCGCGCCAGACCGGGCAGTCCTGCCCCTTCAGCCGAAAGCTGGGTAAACTGCAGATGCAGGCGATAACCCCGCTCGACCAAACCGAGGCGTTGGTTGACCAGCAACGTCAACAGCAAGCGCTGAATGACACGAGGATTCTCATCGCCTGATAAAAGCACAACCGGCAGTGGAAGCATTTCGAGCCGTTCTTTCGCCGCCGAAGGGACTGCTGAAGACCCTCCGACGAGAATAACGCCACAAGCGCCGCGCCTTTCAGCTTCATAAAGTAGCTCCTGGGTGACCGACTCTGCCGGTGAAATGAGCAAATCGCCAGTCTGGACGTCCGCTATCGCCAGAACAACCCAATTTACAGCCACATTCTCAGGCGGCAATGCGCTCAACCATTGCAGGCTAGAGCGGGGATAAGCCAGGCGCAGCAAATCATATAAAGTAAGCACAGCTTTCATAACAACTCAAAAAGTTACATCAGTTTACCATACCTGTTCGAAGCAAAACTCAGGCAGCAAAAACCTCTCCCCAGCGTGTAATCCGGCAGATGCGCCGAGAGTCTTCTTTTTCCACGATGAATTCAGACGCCCGACTCGCAGACAGGATGCGCTCTACGTTTGGCAAATCTACCCTGTCAATCTGACGCTGTATCTCAGCCTCATCTTTTCCAACTCGCCGGTGCCTCTCTAACAAGCCAGCCAGACAAACCTGATGAGAAGCCCGGATGAAAATTCCCGTGTGAAACACCTCCTGAAAACGGTTCCATGGCGGTTCATCCAAGAGCAGGAAGTTGCCTTCTACCAAAATCAGGCGATGAGACGCAAGCACCCTGCCGGCGCCCGGCAGCGGGTCATGCAGAGCGCGGCTGTAAAGCGGAAAGGAGACCTCTTGCCCCTGGCGAATCAATTGCAGGCAGGACAAAGCGCTCAAAGCGTCAAAACTTTCGGGAGAGCCCTTGAGCGAGCGAAGCGACATCTTTTTCCCATCCCGTTCGACAAAGTGGCTCTCTAGATAAGCGTTGGGGAAATGCCAGCCATCCAGACCGATCCATATGGCAATTTCCTCCTCCAGCAGTATGTTTATCACGGCACATAGCAGTAAAGCAAAAGCCGATTTCCCGCTGCCAGGAGGACCAGCCACGGCAACCAGATGCCGCTCTGCGGAAGAAATTCGGCTTGCCAGCGCCTTTGCCAGGGGAAGGTAAAACCGTTCTATCTGATCCCGCTCGATTTCGAGCGGCGCGTCAGTCAGGTCCAGCGTGAGCTGCGCTTCGACCAGCTTCTTACAAATTTTCTCAGCCAACCGACTCAAAGCAAACATGTTCACTTATTTTAATGTGGAAGGACGCAAAATTCCATTACAATAAGGGTGAGCAATGCTCACAAGGGAGGTGATTTTTTTCGTAATATTTGCTGTAGCGATGTCCACCATTCGTCTATCTGAAACAGAGAAGATCGAGCGACTATTCAAGGAGTCCTGATATGGCTAAACATGCTTTACGACAACATCTTACGTCGTTACTGACCATCCTTTCTATCCTTTCGTTAACCTTTTCTACCCTTTTTACTCTTCAAAACGCCACAGCAGCCGATACGCCAGACCCCGCCAGCGTGACCCTGGTTGGAAACCTGCAGAGCGAGCTGGGCTGCAGCGGGGATTGGGATCCGGGTTGCACCGCCACTCACCTGGCTTATGACGCCTCCGATGACGTTTGGCAAGGTGTATTCAATGTGCCAGCCGGCGCCTGGGAATACAAAGCAGCGCTCAATAACAGTTGGGATGAGAATTACGGCGCAAACGCCCAGCGCAATGGCAGTAATATTGTCCTGAACCTGTCTGAGGCGTCTACGGTGAAGTTCTACTACGACCACAAGTCCCATTGGATTACTGACAACAAGAACTCGTGGATCGCCATTGCTCCAGGCAGTTACCAATCGGAAATCGGCTGCCCGGGAGACTGGCAGCCTGACTGTCTGCGCTCCTGGCTGCAGGACACCGATGGCGATGGCATATATCGTTTCTCGACCAGCGCCATCCCGCCGGGGAATTATGAATTCAAAGTCGCCCTGTATGAAACTTGGGACTGGAATTATGGCGCTGGAGGCGTCCAGAATGGCGCCAACATTGCGTTCCAGGTCAACGGTCCCGCCACGGTCACTTTCACCTGGGACAGCATCAGTAAAGTCCCCACTGTGGTTGTGCAAAGCAGCCTGCCCAGCCCGGATGACAACATCTGGTGGGACGGGCTGCGCCACGATTCGCGCGACCTGCTCTACCGCACCCCCGGCGGAGCCGTCCCGCAGGGGACGCCGGTAATCGTCCGCTTCCGCACCTTCCACAACGATGTCACTGCTGTGAAGCTGCGCCTGTACGACTTGAACGCCAGCGCACAGCAGATCATCGCCATGGAGAAGGTCGCAGAAGATGTGGATTGCTATCAGCCAGGCTTGCCCTATACCTGCGACTTCTGGGCAACGACGCTGAGCAGCCCAAGCCCAAACAATTTCTGGTACCGCTTCATCATCCAAGATGGCAGTGACACGGATTATTACGCCGATAACACCTGGGCGCTGGATGGCGGGTTAGGCGCAGTGAGCGATGATGTCATTGACCGTTCCTACGCCCTGATGGTGTACGACCCTGCCTTTGAAGCGCCAGCCTGGGCGCAGAACGCGGTAATTTATCAGATCTTCCCCGACCGCTTCCGCAATGGGCGCGCCAATAACGACCCCAAAACCGGCGATATCCGCTATGACGACCCGGTGCTTCGCTTGCGCTGGGGAGTGCTTCCCGAAGGCTATTGCCGCAACTATGCCGACGCTGAGACGAATTGCCCCTGGAGGTTCGACAGCACGCCTCCCGATTGGAGCCCCGCCAAGGAAGGTCCCCGCGGGCGCGATTACTTTGGCGGCGACCTGAAAGGCGTTGACCAGAACCTGGAATACCTTAAGTCGCTGGGGGTGACCGCCATCTACTTCAACCCGATCTTCGATTCGGCTTCCAACCACGGCTACGATACCCAGGATTACTACAAGATAGACCCGTACTTTGGCACCCAAAAGGACTGGGAGAACCTGGTCAAGCACGCCAACCAGCTTGGCATCCGCATCATCCTGGATGGCGTGTTCAACCACCTGTCATCCGACAGCCCCTTCTTCGACCGCTATAACCATTATGAAACCATTGGCGCTTGCGAATCGCTTGATTCGCCCTATCGAAATTGGTTCACCTTTCACGATGTGGCGCCCGGCACGGGAGCGTGTGTGGGTAGCAGCGGGCAGCCAAAATCCGCCAACTATGATGGCTGGTTTGGCTTTGACAGCATCCCGGTGCTCAACAAAGCCAACCCTGAAGTGCAGGCTTACTTCCTGACCAACGCCAACAGCGTCTCACGTTATTGGCTGCAAAAAGGCGCTTCCGCCTGGCGGATGGACGTGATGGGCGACGCCTCCTTCCCGGCAGGCTATTGGGAAAGCTTCCGGAGCATCGTCAAGGGTACCCGATCCGATGCGCTGATCATCAGTGAAACCTGGCAAAAGGACAGCACCCTGCTCCGCATGCTGCGCGGCGACCGCGCCGATACCACCATGAATTACCGCCTGCGCGACGCCATCCTGGGGCTGCTCTTCCCCAACCCCACGGGGACCTTTGACTCGAAAGGCTTTGGGGATAGCGGACGGCTCATTGCTCCTTCGGAGTTCGCAGCCCGGCTGGAATCGATTCGCGAGGATTATCCCGATGCAGCATATTACTCGCTGATGAACCTGGTGGACAGCCACGACACCGAGCGCATTCGCTGGACGCTTACCCCAGGCAGTGAAACAACCGCCGACAAAGAATTGAACGCTGCAAACGTAGCAGAGGGAAAACAGCGCCAGCGCCTGGCAGCGCTCATCCAGTTCAGCGTGCCCGGCGCGCCGACGGTTTTCTACGGCGATGAAGTCGGCATGACCGGCGATGATGACCCCGACGACCGGCGCACCTATCCCTGGTCAGACCTGGGCGGTTCTCCAGACCTGGAGATGTTCAACCACTACCGCTTGCTGAGCCAGATCCGCAGCCAGAATCCCGCCCTGCTTTCTGGCGACTTCAAGATACTCCTGGCTGACGATGCCAGCGGCGTGGTGGCTTATGGTCGCAAGACCCAAAACCAGGCGGCGATCATCATCCTTAACCGCAGCAATAGCGTTCAAAACGGCGCAATCCCGGTGGCAGGCTACCTCCCCGACGGCGTTATCCTGAACCAGGCGTTCGCCGTTGGCGCTGGCGGACCCGCGAACGTCACTGTGGTCAATGGTCAGGTGGCAGGGAGCATTGGGGCTTTGAGCGGCGTCATTTTGCTCACCGGTCAAATAGACCTTATGCCCCCCGCTGCGCCGGCAGGTCTCATGGTCACCCAGGAAGGGAACAGCCAGGTCAGCCTGGCATGGCAGCCAGCGCCCGAGGCAGTGAGCTATAACCTTTACCGCAGCCCGGTCAGCGGCGGCGGCTGGGTTAAAGTAAATTCCACGCCGCTCAATGGTACCAGCTTCACCGACTCAGGCTTACGCAACGCGCGAACGTATTACTACATCGTGCGCGCCCTGGACGGCGCCGGCAACGAAAGCGCCCCTTCCAACGAAGCGGTTGGCATGCCACATCTCATCATCGGTTGGGCAAACCTGCAATGGCCGCCGTCAATGACGCATACGATCAGCGTCGTCAACCAGACGGACACCGCCTATGGGCAGGTCTGGATCGATGGCGAAACCAACCAGCCCGGCGCCACGCCTGGATTGCGCGCCCAGCTCGGCTTCGGTCCCGACGGCAGCCACCCGGACAGCAATCCAGCATGGACCTGGATCGACGCTGTTTTCAATGTCAACGCCGGCAATAACGACGAATTCATGGCGCGCATGCTGCCTGAGGCGGTTGGCGAGTACGATTACGCCTTCCGTTATTCCACTACCAACGGACGGGATTGGATCTACGCTGACCTGGATGGTACGGGCAATGGTTACGACCCCGCCCAGGCTGGTCGCTTGAGCGTAATCTCCAGCGGCGATATCACTGCGCCCGCTGTCCCCGCCAACCTGCGGGTCCTTTCGGCTTCTCCGGCAGGCATCGAGCTGGCATGGGATGCGGTCCTGGGCGACGCATCGCTGTATGGTTACGAAGTGCTGCGCAGCGGCAGCTCCGGCGGACCCTACCGCATCATCGTCCGCACGACGGCAGCGTCCTATAGCGATGCCGCTGTGACACAAGGTGAAACCTATTATTACGTTGTCCGATCAGTAGATTACTCTTTCAACCGTTCGGGATATTCCAACGAAGCAACCGCCACTGCGGAGCAGCGCACGGTGTCGGTCGTCTTCACGGTAACGGTGCCAGCCAGCACAGACGGTACTGGCAAGGCAGTGTACATCGCCGGCACGCTGGACCGGCTGGACGGTGGACTGCCGCAGTGGAACCCCGGCGGGGTGATAATGACCAGGGTGGATGCCACCCACTGGACGATCACCCTGACCGGTAAGGAAACAACCCAGATCGAGTACAAATACACACTGGGAAGCTGGGATTTCGTCGAGAAAGGGGCAAGCTGCGAAGAGCTTTCCAACCGGATGCTGACGTTGAGCTATGGAACGACCGGCATCCAGGTTGTCAATGACAGCGTGCTCAACTGGCGTAACATCACCCCCTGCGGCAACTAAATTACCGCCAATAAAAACAGGGCGGGCTGACCCACAGCCCGCCCTGTCGCTAATTTACTTGCCTGGTTAGGAATGACTCGGCTGCGGAATCATCCCTTCCAGAATCATTTCCAGAGCCATTGTATGGCTGCAAAGTCCCCGCGTCTGGAAAAAGTCACAATCACACTGCCAGCTTCCATCTTTGTAATTCACCGTATGAGGGTTGTTATCCCCGTCAAATGTCACCATCAGCGACTCAATGCGTATCCGGTCGCGTTGCTCAGCATATCGCCTGGCTTTCTCGCGCTTGCGCATCAAACCCGAATCCATTTTCCTTGTTTATCTCCTTTCTTGAATTTTTGAACAAAAAGGCACGCGCTGGGCGCGTGCCTAGTATTTTTTACACGTAGGTCTCGTTTTCGCAGAATACTCGCATAGCGGGTAACTTCTCCAACTGATTTGAGTATAAGCCGAATCCACTGGAAAGTCAACCAATTTTGCAGAAAATGTGGTTGCTCAACGAATTTGACACCCCTTAAATGTACAGCGAAAAAGCCACCCCTTGGGATATAAGGTGACACAAGCGGTAGAAGGACATCCAAAAATAAAACATGAATCATACTTTATAATGAAAAACAACAGAATCTCCCGGATTGTAGACGTAAAGTGTCATTTGTGAAGAGGGCGATACCACCGTCACAAAAATGGATAACTTACGTCATATAAGGTGAATATGGAAGCTATCAATCCATTGATTAACCCAAGGGCATTGACGAAACAGGCGCTGGCAGAAATTTATGAACAGCACAGCCCTGGCGTATTTCGATATGCCTACCGCTTGCTGGGCGACCAGGAGACTGCCGAGGATTGCGTGTCAGATACCTTCAGCCGATTTTTACGGGCGATACGCCACATGGAAACGCCCATCGATAACATCCAGGCATATCTTTATCGCATGGCTCACAACTGGGTAATGGATCATTTCCGTAAACAACCGCTGCCGCCGCTTTCCCTGGACGATGATCTCCATCCCAACCAGAAGGATAACCCTTCATCCCAGGTGGCAAAGAAGATGATTCAGGAACGCGTGCGCGCTGCGCTGCTCCGCTTGCCGGCTGAGCAGCAACAAGTGATTCAGCTTCGTTTCCTGGAAGACTGGTCACATGACGAGGTCGCTGCCGCGTTGGGCAAGTCGCCCGAAGCCACGCGCGCATTGCAGCACCGGGCAATGGAATCCCTGAGACGCCTGCTGATTGAAAAGGGGAACGACAAATGAACACCAATAACCAACACGACTATGATTCCGGCTTGGTTAAATTAATCCAATTGTTGCGCGAGACGCCAGAGCGAGACGCTCAGGTCGTCGAGAGCCGCAAGGAACAGTTTTTGAGCGAGCTTGAGGACCTTTTTGCAGAGCAGCCAGCCGAGGCAGTCTCAGGATTGAGGCGTCTCTTCCTGCCCAGGAAAAACCCCTCCAGACAGGTCTTGAGACCCAGGCTGGCTTTTTCTGCCCTGCTGGCAGCCCTCTTGCTGGCTGTTTTCCTGTTTGGTGGCGCCGGCGTGACCGTTTACGCCGCCCAGAGCGCCTTGCCTGGCGACAGCCTGTATGCCGTCAAATCCCGCCTGGAAAGGACGCGGCTAAGCCTGACCGCAAATGACTACCAGTTGGCTTCGATCCAACTAAGCCTGGCGCATGTACGCCTGGATGAGATCGAAGGGCTGATTCGAGAGAAACGATTCCGCCAGGTGAGCGAAACTACCCGGCAATTCGAGAGCCATCTTGCCGCCGCCATCGAGGCGATGCGGCGGCTGGCAGAGAAAGATCCCGAACGCGCCAGCCAGATTGCTAACCAAATCACGCTGGTGCTGAACCGCTACACCCAGGTGCTCAGCAAAATGCTCGCTGATCTACCCCTGGAGGTCAAAACCGAGGTTGAGGATACCATTTCAAACTCCCCAGTCTTGCGTAAAGTCTCTGAATCGAATGAGAACGCAAATGGGAATGAGAATGAAAACGAAGCGCGGCAAGAAAATGAGAACGAAGCCTCCAACGACAACCAGAATGACAACGATAACGCCAATGAAAACGAAGCGCGCAATGAAAACCTCAATGACAATGGCAAATCGCAGGATGATACGAAGAGCCTCAAGGATTTCTCTTTCATAGGGTTTGTTGAAAGCATGTCGGCGCAAGAATGGCGAATCAGCGGCATCCGCGTTGCTGTCAATGCCGCCACCCGAATCGATGCCAATATCAAGGCAGGCGATAGGGTCGAGGTAAAAGGTCAATACATTTCAGGTCAAACTGCCCAAGCCAGCGAAATCCGGCTACGGAAGACAGACCGCCAGGAAAACACGAACGACCGGCAAACCCAGGGCAATGAAAACGACAACGGCGCCAATGAAAATGAACGCCAGAATGAAAATCGGTCTGGCAACCAGAATGAGAACGTAAACCAGAATCAGAACGATAACTCTAACGACAATGATAAAGACGACACAAATGACAATGACAAAGACGACTCGAACGACAACGATAACGACTAGCCTGAGTTGAATATGTCATTAAGTTCTCGCCTCTCTGCTTCCTTCCAAACCCATAAGGCATGGCTTGAAAACCTGGCGATGCTGATGATCTTCTTTGCGGCGATGACGGTCGTCCAATTTGCTACCCCCAATATGCCGGATAACGACGGCTTTTACCACATCAAGCTGGCATACCTGATGAGGACAGAAGGATTGAAGCCCGATTTTCCCTGGCTGCCCATGACGATTCTGAACCAGCGGGAATTTTACGATCACCACTATCTCTTCCACCTGGCGCTCATCCCATTTACCTATGGCGACCTGCGCCTGGGCGCGAAATGGGCAGCGGTCGCCTTCGCCAGCCTGGCGCTTTTCAGCCTCTGGCGGCTGCTGCGCGGTCAGCGGGTGCCCTACGCCTGGCTGTGGGCGCTGGGGCTGTTAGCAGTCTCTGAAGCCTTCTTATACCGAATGAGCATCACCCGAGCGCAATCTTTATCCCTGGCGGTCCTGGGCTTGGGACTGCACTGGATGCTCAATCGGCGTTACACGCTCTTGATCCCGCTGGGGTTTATCTACGTCTGGCTGTACAATGCCTTCCCATTATTGGCAGCCCTGGCAGTCGTCTATGGCGTTTCGGTCTGGCTGATCGAAAGGCGCATCGAAATCCGCCCTCTCATCTTCGCCGCCCTGGGTATTGGGCTGGGCTTGATCATCAATCCTTATTTCCCATATAACCTGGTCTTCATTTACTATCACCTGGTTCCCAAGCTGACCGACGCCACCGCGGTCAGCGTTGGCAACGAATGGTTTCCTTATAACACCACACAATTGCTCAAAAATTCCCTGCTGGCGCTGGCTGCCTTCGCCGCTGGGGCGCTTGGCTTGGGCTTATATGAACGGCGCATGGATGTCCGCACTGCGGCGAGCTTTCTGTTAACCCTCATGTTTGGTCTCATGCTCTTCCAGTCCAGGCGCTTTATCGAATATTTCCCGCCTTTTGCATTGATCTTTGCTGCCTTTGCCTGGGCGCCCATGCTGGTGGAGAATGGGCAAAAGGGATCAGCTTTTTTCAAATGGCTTACCCGACCCCGCCTGGCGGCGTTGCTGCTGGCAGCAGCCGTGGCACCGGGGATGTGGTTCACCCTGCGGCAAGCGTCTGACAGCATCCGCAGCGCTAAGCCTTATACCCTTTACCAGGGGGCTTCTGCCTGGCTGGAGCAAAATACGCCTCAAGGCACGCGCGTCTTTCAAACCGATTGGGATGATTTCCCACGCCTCTTCTTCTACAACACCCACAACACCTACCTGGTTGGGCTCGACCCTACCTATCTCCAGAGCTACGACCCTGAGCTGTACGACCTGTGGGTCGATATTACCGATGGAGAAGTGGAAGCGCCTTCAAAACTCATCCGAGTCCAATTTGGCAGCAGTTACGTCCTGACCGACCTGGCGCACAAGGGCTTTCTAAGGCGCGCCAGCGAAGACCCAGGCTTAAGAGAAGTGTACCGAGACGACGACGCCGTGGTCTTTCAGGTGTTGTCGCCTTGAGCTAAAATCCGGTAGAAATTCGAAATTCCATCCAGCTCAGCGTCTGCTCCACCGAGAAACCGGCTGCTTTGAGCGGATTTTCGGCAAAACCAGCCGGGATGTTCAACGTCAGCTTGCGATGGTGCGGAAGCTGCCTGCGGGAATAGATCAACAAAGCCAGAATGGCTTGCTCATCAATTGCACTCGGAGCAGCCAGCAGCAGGTGATCACGGTAGCCGGAAGAAGGCATCCAGGTCAGCACCCCCAACAGCCCGGCGGCTGATCGAACAGTCCAATGGCGCGGGTAGCTAAATTCCAAAAAGCGGTTTATAGCGCCCGGCAACCCCGGCTGAAGCAGCACCCAGCGAACTGGCAGGTGCCAGGCATATTCAGCCGGGTACAAACGCTCCAACCAGGCTTTTTGCTCAGTCCAGCCTGACGACTGGCGCTTTTCGAGAACGTAATCGCCATTTTGGAGTTGCGGCAGCGCGCCTGAAGCCGCTATCCAGGTTGTCCGCCTGGTCTTCTCTTCGAAGCCAAGCTTTTGGTAGAGGTGAAACGCCGGCAGGTTATCAATCCTGACCTGCAGCCAGACAGATGCAATCCCCTGGTTGCCGGCTGCCTCCAACGCCTGGCGCGTCAGTTGCGTGGCGATTCCCCTGCCGCGGTAATCTGGGTGTACAGCGACATTCGCCACCAGCCAGCATTGCCGCCCTTTCACGCTGAAAGGGAAGAGGCTCAGGTTTCCAATCAAGCGGTGATTCTCAAACCAAACGTAACCCGAGGCGCCGTAGGGCATACCCTCCTCGAAGAATAACGGCATCCACCCCGTCAACCACCCCATCCTGGCTGATTGGCGCAATTGCCGTAAATAGCGGATGCCATCTTCATCCATGGACTCCTGAAAACACAGCTCGATTAAATCGGCAATTGCGCCCAGGTCTCTGCGGGGGTCGGTGGGACGGAGACCTTGGTTGGTATGATTTGAGATCGTTTTATCTTGAAGGCAGGATACCACAATAAGCCCTAATACAGACAGTCACAACAGCAACCCTACCAGGCTGCTTATTCAAATTGTACTCCATCTTAAATTCATACACAACTCTTATGTCGCTCAAATATTCGCCAAATGACAAGATGTTATAATCAACCTTGACGGTATAGAGCCGAAGGAAGGATTTTAATCAAGATGATGCGATTTGACCGATTTACTGAGCGCGCTCAAGAGGCTGCGCAGCGTGCAGCAGAGATTATCCAGCGCTATGGGCATAACCAGATTGATACCGAGCACATCCTGCTGGCGTTGATCGAACAGCCTCAGGGCGTGATTCCGCAAATTCTCGAACACTTAAAGATTGATGCAACCGGATTAACCGAAAGACTGGACTACATTTTGCGCACCAGCCCAAAGGCGAATATCTTTGGCGGAGGCGCTGGTCAAATCTTCATCACCCCGCGCGTCAAGCGGATTATTGACCTGGCAAATGAGGAAGCCAACCGCCTGAAAGATGAGTATATTTCTACCGAACACATCTTCCTGGCAATTCTCAATGAGCGCAGCACACCTGCTGCGCGCCTGCTGGAAGGCGCCGGGGTGACCCGCGAACGGGTGTACGAATCGATTCAGCAAATTCGCGGCGGGCAGCGGGTGACAGACCCGCAGGCTGAAACGCGCTACCGGACTCTCGAAAAATATTCCCGCGACCTGACCCAGGCAGCCCGGGAGGGAAAGCTAGATCCGGTGATTGGGCGGGACAAGGAGATTTTGCGCGTTATCCAGGTGCTTTGCCGGCGCACCAAGAATAACCCGGTGCTGATCGGCGAAGCCGGCGTCGGCAAGACCGCCATCGTCGAAGGGCTTTCTCAGAAGATCGCTTCGAAGGACGTTCCAGAAATCCTGGCAGGCAAGCGGGTGGTGGCTCTTGACCTGGGCGCCATGATCGCCGGCTCCCGCTTTCGCGGCGAGTTCGAAGAGCGCCTGAAAGCCGCCATCGAGGAGATTCAGCGCGCCGAGGGCGAAATCATCCTGTTTATCGACGAACTTCATACAGTCGTGGGAGCAGGCGCCGCCCAGGGCGCGATGGACGCCTCGAATATGCTCAAGCCGGCATTGGCGCGCGGCGAGCTCCAGTGCATCGGCGCGACCACGCTGGATGAATATCACAAGCACATCGAAAAAGATGCCGCGCTGGAACGGCGCTTTGCGCCGGTTTACGTGGACGAACCCAGCGTCGAGGAGACGATACAAATGCTGCGCGGCTTGCGCGACCGTTACGAAGCGCACCACAAGGTTCGCTTCTCTGATGAAGCCCTGGTCGCCGCGGCGCGACTTTCGGCGCGCTACGTGACCGAGCGTCACCTGCCCGACAAAGCCATCGACCTGGTGGATGAGGCAGCCGCCAAGCTGCGCGTGGCTCTCTATTCTCTCCCAGAAGATTTGAAGGCGATGAAGAGCGAAGTTGACCGCCTGGCTGCCGAAGAAGAACAGGCTGGTCTGGCGCGCGAGTACGAACGGGCAGCGCAAAAGAAGGCAGAACGCCTCCGCCTGGAGGAAAAGTTCAACAAACTGCGCGATCAATGGGAATCAGAGCACCAGCTCGACGAAGTGGTGGACGTCAATGATATTGCCGAGGTTGTTGCACAATGGACGGGCATCCCGGTCACCCAGATGATGGAGACCGAAGCAGAAAAATTGCTTCACATGGAAGACCGGCTCCATGAGCACATTATCGGTCAGGATGAAGCCATCCACGCCATTTCGGATGCTATCCGGCGGGCGCGTTCCGGTCTCAAAGATCCCCGGCGCCCCATTGGTTCATTCATCTTCATCGGACCTTCCGGGGTCGGCAAGACCGAGCTGGCAAAAGCGCTGGCAGAATTCTTATTCGAAGACGTTGACGCGCTGGTGCGCATCGATATGAGCGAATACCGCGAACAGCACACCGTTTCCCGCCTGTTTGGCGCTCCGCCCGGCTATGTGGGTTACGAGGAAGGCGGTCAGTTGACCGAAGCGGTCCGCCGGCGACCTTACCGGGTCATCCTCTTTGACGAGATCGAAAAAGCGCACCCCGAGGTGTGGAATGCCTTGCTGCAAATCCTGGACGACGGACGCCTGACCGACGGGCAAGGGCGCATCGTCGATTTCCGCAACACAGTGCTGATCATGACCAGTAACCTGGGCACCGAATATGTGCAGAAATCTGGCAGCCTGGGCTTCTTGCAGCGGGTCGGCAACGAAGAAGACCGCCAGGCGCACGAGAAGATCGAGAAAGCGCTCAAGGGCACATTCCGACCGGAATTTCTCAACCGCATCGATGAGATCATCACCTTCTCGCCGTTGTCCCTGGACGATATGATTCGCATTGTTGACCTGCAAATGAAAGAAATCCAGGATCGCCTGGCTGAGCATGGTTTGACCGTGACTCTGACCGACGCTGCGCGCCGCTGGCTTGCCAACGAGGGCTATAACCCTGCCTTTGGCGCTCGACCGCTGCGCCGCGCCCTGCAAAAGCACGTCGAAAGCCCGCTCTCGGTCAGCATCCTGAGCGGTCAATTCCGCGAAAACAGCCAGATCATCGTGGATATCGATGAGGAGAAAAACGCGCCCACCTTCTATTCAGCGGAGGAGTATTCTCAACCCGAACCCGCTAATTCGCAACCTGTTGAGAAGGCGGGCGGTTAATACATCGCCAGCAGGTGCACCTTGAAAGCAGGATGAACATCCGCGGTCGGGTGATTTTTGTCCGATAATTGAGGACATTTGCCACTGGAAGATTACCCTCTATCACGCTAAAGTGTATATAGGGTGACGTTAAGATGCCAGTGGATCTCCTGACCCAATTACCGTTTTTTAAGGACCTGGCAGCCGAGCAGCAGCAGTGGCTTGAGCCTTACTTCATTCCTTGTGAGTACGAAGCTGATACGATCATCTTCAACCAAGGTGAGCAGGCTGACTACCTCTATATCATCCTGGAAGGTGAGGTCGTGGTGAGTTTCAAGCCAGATGATGGTCCAGCGCTGATCGTGGCGCGGGTGCTGTCGGGCAGCGTGGTAGGATGGTCGGCTGCGCTGCGCAGCCGATTGTACACCTCGACGGCGCTGACCGCTGTGGATACCCAAATGTTGCGCGTGCGCGGTTCTGACCTGCGCGCTATTTACGAACAAGATGCAAAACTGGGGCAGAAGCTGCTCGACTGGCTCGCCAGCCAGATTGCCGAAAGACTGCGCAGCACACACTCTCAAGTGCTGGCTCTGTTACAATTGGGCTTAGGTAGAACCATTCAAACTCAGGAGGTATGACCCATGGCAACCCCCGTAGAACCTTCCAATAACGCCTCAGTCGAAGAGCGATTGCGGGATTTAATCGAAAAACTGGACGCGTATATCGAGTTGTATCACGGCGGCTCAGTCGAAATGGTCGCCTTTGACGGACAAACCGTGACCCTAAAACTGGGAGGCGCTTGTCTGGGTTGCCCGCTCTCACCCACCACGTTGCATGGATGGGTGGAGGGCACGATCAAACAATTCTTCCCCGATCTCAAGGTTCAAGCCGCGTAAAGGCATCCTTCAAAACTGACTGCCAGGCAATATGACGCTGAACCAGGCTGCGATACGCGGCGTGGCGGTCAGCGTCTGGCGCGATAGGCTGTCCGCGGGGGCGCGCCCGCCGATAAGCAATTTCCGCCAGGTCATCAAAGATGCCAACGGCTTTGCCAGCGATCATGGCGCAGCCCCAGGCGCCAAATTCGTCCCCTTGCAGCGGCTGATAGGGCACTCCGATCACATCTGCCTTGATCTGATTCCACAACGCGCTGCGAGCGCCGCCGCCCACGACCCGGGCTTCGGTTAGTTGCAGGCTGGGAATCAATTCCCGCAGGATGCCCAGGTAATAAGCATATTCATAAGCAACGCTTTCCAGGATAGCGCGGTAAAAGTGCGCCTGAGTGTGCCCCCAGGAAAAACCCAGCCACGCGCCGCGCATCTGCGGTGCTGCCGGGCAAATCCGCCCGCCCAAATGGGGAGAAAAGAACAAGCCATCTGACCCTGGCGGGATTTGAGCTGCCTGCTGCGCCATTGCCTCATACAGCCCGGCTTCGGCATTCTGTAGCTCGCCGCGCAACCGATTGTAGAAAGTGTCGCGGAACCAGCGCAAAGCAATGCCGCCGCCGGCGATGTAAGCTAACGGGTGCCACAACCCCGGAATCACCGAGCGCATGGTCAGCAGCGCTCGGTTTTTAACATCGGCAACGTAATCAGACGTACAACCAGCCAAGACGGCAGCGGTGCCTGCCACGTCGAAGATCATCCCGGGCTTGACCACCCCGCCCCCCAGCGCTCCGGCAGCCGTATCACCGCAGCCCGCCGCAACCGGCGTGCCCGGCGCCAAACCAAAATCGCGCGCCGCGCGCTCGGTCACCTCGCCCACCACCTGCCAGGGAGCCACAATACGCGGCAGCTTGTCTTTATCCACGCCAAGCGCGGCGCACAGTTCATCCGACCATTGCCCCTGGCGGGCATCGCTCAAGCCCGAGAAGTGGATGAAAGTGTAATCAATAAAGGCATCTTCGGCAGATAAGCCGGTCAACTTGCCTGCCACGTAACCGGCAGGCATCAAAAAGCGAGCCACGCGGCGGTAAGCCTGAGGCTGTTCTTCCCGCCACCAAAGCATCTTCGGGGCGTGATCGCAGGTGGGCGGACAGCCCGTGAGGCGCGTCACCAAATCGCCGAAATGCTGGTCAATGAATTCAATATAAGGCTGGCAGCGCATGTCCAACCAGGAATCGAACCGGATGGCGGGGTTGAAATCTTCATCCACTGCGCCCAAGCCAGCCATCTGGCTGTCGCACGCCACTGCCGCCACCTGCGCCGCATCGATCCCGCCCTCGCGCAGGCATGTTTGGACAGCCTGCGCCGCGCTGCGATAGAAATCATCGTTTTCCTGCTCGACCACGCCAGGCTTGGGATAATAGAGGGGCACTTCAACGTCAGCCTGCGCTGCCAAAGCGCCGTCCACGGTGAACACCGCAGCTTTGGTGCTGCTGGTGCCTAAATCAATGCCAATCAAGTATTTTGCTTTCATGCCAGATTACCCTGTGTACTTGCCCGAAATCCTTGACGAACGCCTGCCTGACTGCCCTCCTGAGGCAGCCAGGCGCCTGCAGGAACTACCCCAGGGAGGAAGCCGCCGGACGCGGCGTATAAATCAACGGCGGTCGTAACGCCTCCGCAATTTCTGCCAGCCGGTCGAAAGTATCCCCTTCAATGGGGATGTGTAGCACTTCAGCGATGACCTGCGTCCAGCCGTGCAAGAAGTACAGCCAGCCATCTTCCACCATCAACTCGCGGCTCTCCTTTTGCGCCATTGCCTGGTGCCAGAAATCCAGTTCTCCCCGGTAATTGATTTCCCAGGCGATGGCGCGGCGCGGGAAAAGCGCCCGGTCTGTAATCGGCGAGCCAGGGGTATCCTTGCCCATCCCGGTCGCGTTGACCACCAGGGTGCCCTCGGGCATGCTTTCCAGGATGGCGTTATTCACCTGCGGGTCGGCGTTCTGGATGTACTCGAAGGCAATATCCGTCTGCAAACTGAGCACCATCTGACGCATGCTCTCCAGCCGACCGGCTGAACGGTTGACCACAACGAAGCGGGCAGGTCGGTCAGCCGCGTTCGTCTTATTGATGAGGTGCAGCGCCATTGCCTTTCCCGAACCGCCCGCGCCAAAGCACAACACGTGCCCGCCGGTGCGTCCAAAATAGCCAGCGCCCAGGAAGGCATCCATGCTCAACCCGGAGGTCAGGGGGTCCTTGGCGTGCCCGATCAGCCTGCCGTCCCGCTTCGAGATACTGGAGACTTCGCCCGTCAACTGTGCAGAACTGTGCAGTTCATCGAACATATCACGGGCGGCTTCCAGCAAATCGATCTTATGCGTGGTGACCAATCCACCCAACGAAAGGGGGTCATACTTGATTTGAGCAACCGTGGCGCGGTACGCCTCTGCATCGTCATGAATTGCATGATCAATGCCTTCGATGACCACCTCCTCTCGACCCAGCGCTGCCATCCAGCGCGGAAACACTTTCATAATAGACGATTTGGCTGTGGTCACGCCGATAAAGTAAAACGTAGGGACCTTTTTGGTGATCACAGGATAAGGAGTTTTTATCGACATCGCAATGCTCCATGCACACTCAGGATTTTTGAACCATAGAACGACTGAAACGGGTGAAGGGTTGGGCGATGGACATCCCATCCTCCAGGTGGACGGCGTCACACCACCCGGTTGGGAGGCGCCTCGCCGCGCAAGACCGCCAGGCAGTTCTCTAACGCGCCAAGCCCCATCGCCGAAATGGCTCCGTCAGTATGAGCGCCCATGTGTGGGGTGACGATCACCTGGGGAAGGTTCAAGAGGGGATGATCTGCGGCAGGGGGCTGCTGGCTGAAGACATCCATGGCAGCGCCGCCCAACCTTCCCGATTGGAGGGCGCGCAACACGGCGGTCTCATCCAGTAATTCACCGCGCGCGGTATTGATCAGGAAAGCCCCCGGCTTCATCTTCTCCAAGAAGGCGTCGTCCACCATGCCCCGGGTTTCATCCGTAGCCGGGCAATGCAGGGACAGGAAGTCCGCCCGCTGGAGAACTTCTTCCAGCGGCAGGAGCTGAACGCCAAGATGACGGGCAGCAGCTTCATCGGGAATGGGATCATAGGCAACCAGGATGCAATCGAAAGCCGCCAGGCGGCGCGCCACTTGCCGCCCAATGGCGCCAAACCCAACCAGCCCCACCACCTTGCCCTGCAGGGTATATCCCGACAGGCGCAGCCATTGCCCCTGGCGGGTCGTCTGGACCGCCTCTACCAAACGGCGCGCTAACGCCAGCATCAGCCCGATGGTCAGCTCAGCAACCGATACGGTGTTAGCGCCTGGAGTATTGGTGACGATAATACCCCGCTCACGGGCAGCCTGTAGGTCAACCGCATCCACCCCAACGCCATAACGGGCGATCACCCGCAGCGCATCAGCCGACTCGATAACCTGGCGAGTGATTGCATCCAGCCCGGCAATGTATCCATCTACACCAGCCAGCAGCGGCGCCAATTCGTGAGCAGCCAAAGGGCGACCATAGGGATTGTAGATCACCTCGCCGACCTCAGCTTCCAGCCGCTGGCGCAGCGAAGGATCATGGCGACTGAAGGAGGTGGGGGTAACCAGCACCCGGCAAGCCTTGAGCGGTTTCATTCCGAGCGCAGCTCCGGCGGCAGCCAGCGGGGATTGTCGATCACAACGGGCTTTCCGTCCTGTTCCACCACCAGCTTGCGGAAGCCCTGGGCTTCGATCGAACCATAATCGTGCCCGGAGTGACCGGGATAAACGAAGAACGTGACCAGGTCTTGGTCTGCCGCAGTGTTCACTGAACGGTGCGCCCAGCGCGGGGGGACGTACAACACAACGTCTGGTCGGAGCTGTTCGACTAGGCATTCCCCTTCAGGCGTTTCCATGACCATCATCCCTTCCCCGCGCAGGCAGTAGTACACCTCGGCGGTTTCGAGCACGGTGTGAAAGTGCCCCTTCGTCATGAAATACTCTGCGCCAACCTTACCGGGGTGGACAATGGAGAGACCAAAGAGCAACTCGCCAGCCACCTCGGGGCGGCGCATCTCATACACTTCATAAAGCAAGACATCTTCGCGGGCAAGCTGGGCGGCAAAGGCAGCCTGGTCGAGATATTGACCCTGCATGGCGGAGAGGCGGCGCTGAATGTGATGATCGTAGGCGCTCAGGACGATGGATTCAGCCTTCAGAACCTGGGTCGTAAAGGGGCGCAGTGTGTCAGGGGTCATGGGTTCCTTTTCAAAGTAGTTTTCGGGATTGGAAATCGATGAAAGCTGGTTTTACCACTCGGATGGGATTATACCCCGAGAGATGACCTGACGTCAGCCAGCCGTCAAAGCAGAAGCTTCGATGCCTGATGCGGAGACGTGCCGCAGCGGCTGGCTATGCTTGCTGCTCGTCATCCAGACGAGCGGCGATATTGGCGCCGGTCAACTGGCGAATCACCTGCGGGCTAAAGCCAAGCCGTTCAAGCTGCGGAATGATGTGCGTGAACCAGCCGGTCAACCCCGGACCACCGCCCAGGCGGGACCACATCTGCGAATCAGCCATGTCGCTGCCGATAGCAATACGATGGGAAAAATTCCCGGCAACCATCTGCGCCAGCAGGGGATAAAGATTCTCTTGGGGCGCGTATTTATCACGGAAAAAGGTATCGTATTCCAACAAGATGCCCTGCCCGGCAAGCTCCTGGTGCAACGCCAGGTCGGGGCGCTTATCCATGTGAAACAAGATGAGCTGATCGAGCGGCAAACCCCAATCGCTTAGCTGGCGGGCGATGTCTTCAGCCTGGGCGCCCTTTTCGGTGTGGACAGCCAGCGCCGCGCCGGTTTGGATGGCAGCCGCCGTGGCTGCCTCCAGGAGCAGCAAGGGTGATTGATCCAGACTGGCCTCACAGGCAACCTTGACCAAGCCCGCCCGGGGAGGGCGCTCCCAGGCGCAGCACTCCGCCAGCCCCTGCTTGAGCTCCCGGAGGAAAAAATCCCTGGCGGTTTCAAAGCCCGCCCGCCAGAGCCAGTGATTCGGGGGGTAATACCGGCGCAGGTGAAATCCGGTAACAGAGACGATCTTCACCCCCGAAGCCTGAGAGAGCGCAACCATGCGGTCGCCGGCGCGCCCACAGCCAGGCGGCTGACAGTCGACAACTGCCCAGCCGCCAGCAGAACGGAAATCCGCCAGTTCCCAGGCGATGCGAGGGTCATTCAGCGCCGGAGAGTTATCCGAAACGTTCGGTAACGGTTCGATCCAGGTATGGGTATGGGCGTCAATAACCCCAGCCGGAGGAAGAGGGATTGGTCCTGTGACGGTGGTGATCATACGTTTCGATACGCCAGACTATTTTCTGAAAATCCTCTACGCTTTTTGCTTTATTCTGGCTGCAGGATGACCTTCAGGGAACTGCCCGCTTCAGCAGCCAGGAAAGCAAGCAGCGCTTGCGACAAGGGAAAACGCTGACCAACCAAGCGTCCCAAATCGATGCGCCCGGATGAAACGATGGCAGCAGCCCGGCGGCAGTCATCGGTGCTGCAGGCAGTTGTGCCGGTGATGACCAATTCCTTGTAGTGCACCTGGCTGGCGTCCAGGGTGATCAGCGGACGATCCTTGGGCAAGCCGCCAAAGAAATTGATGCGCCCGCCAATGGCAGCCAGCGCCGCTGCCTGTTCCATGGCAGCCGAGGCAGGAGCGGCGACGATGATCACATCAACCCCAAGCCCGCCGGTTTCCTGCGCCACAACTGCTTGTAAATCATCCTGCGCCGGATTGACCGTTCGGTCAGCGCCAAAAGCAATGGCTTGTTCAAGCCGCCCAGGAAGCAATTCGCTGACGATGATGCGACCGGCGCCGCGCAGGCGAGCCAGGGCAGCGTGCATCAAACCAATGGGACCGGCGCCAATGATCAGCACTGACTCGCCAGGCTGGATGTGCAGCGCATCCTGACCGCGCAGCACACAGGCAAAAGGCTCGATCAGCGCGGCAGCGGCTGGATCCACCTCTGGATTGATCGGAATGACATTACCCTGCAGGACTGCAGCAGCCGGCAGGCGGAAATACTCGGCAAAGGCGCCATCAATGGTGATGCCAATTGCGCCGTACTGCGCACACAGGTTGTTGCGCCCGGCGATACATTGCGGGCAGCGCCCACAACCCCAATTGGGAGCGATGAAGACGCGCTGCCCCGCCTGCAATCCTTCTACCCCAGCGCCAACCTCGACCAGGTCGCCAGCGACTTCGTGACCGGGGATGCGCGCCACGCCGGGTTCATATTTACGGTGCAGCCCGTTGAAGATGCGCAAGTCGGTGCCGCAAATGCCCGCGCTGCGAACGCGCACCAACACCTCCCCACTTGAAATTCGGGGAACAGGTCGCTGCTCCAAACGAAGGTCGCGCGGACCGAAATACACAGCGGCTAACATGTGCTCTGCCATTTAACTCAATCTCCTGAGCCGAACAGGATTTCCCGCAGGTACACCGGTCGCCCCTCCTGAATGGATTTGTTGGCAGCCAGGACGCACGCCACCGCCCAGCGACCCTCCTCTCCGCCAACCCGGGGAGGCTCGCCTGTTTTGATACATTCGATGAAATGCGCCATCTCGCGGATATACGCCCATTCGAAACGCTGCTGCCAGGTGCGGAAAATGGGCGTCGCCAGACCCTGATTGCGGTCAGTGCAAAGGGTTACTGCCTGCGCCTGCAGTTGACCAATTTGCAATATGCCTTTTTCGCCAATGATCTCCACACGGGCGTCGTAACCATAATCGCACGGGCAAACGCTGGAGATTGTCCCCAAGCCGCCGCTTTCGAAACGAATGGTCACCAGCGCCGTATCATAAAAGCCGGGAATATCCACCTGGCGGGCAGCGCCCTTGAAGTTGGCAATTTCTACGTACACCCGCTCAGGGTTCGAACCCATCAGCCAGCGCACACAATCCCAGTCGTGGCTGTTGACCTCCGCCAGGTTGCCGTTGGACGTCTTTGGATCGCGCGCCCAGGGCGGAGGCAAGCCAGGTCCGTGGGTGAGCGATTTGATCAGCATGGGCTTGCCGATTTCTCCGGCATGAATGCGCTCGGCGGCGGTGCAGAATTCAGGGTCGAACCGCCGCATGAAACCTAACTGCAGCCACACGCCATTTTCACGCGCTGCCTGTGAAATAAGGTCGCATTCAGCCAGGTCGAGCGCCATTGGCTTTTCCAGGAAAATGTGCTTGCCCGCGCCAGCCGCCATCTGAGCCAGGCTGGCGTGGGTGAATGTCGGCGTGGTGATCACCACTGCCGAAAACTCCACGCTCTCCAGCGCCTCCTGCAAGGTAGTAAAACAATGTTCAACGCCGAATTGGTCGGCGGCAGAGCGCAGCGCCTCAGGCTCGGGGTCAACCAGAGCGACCAGCTCTGCCGCGGGAAGATAATTTACCAGTGAAGCGGCATGGACCCTGCCCACCCGCCCGGCGCCCACCAGGCACATGCGCACTCGATCGGTCATACAGCCCCTCCTCAAGCAACATCCAGCGTACTGCCTTGCAGGCGCGACTGCTCGGCGATGAACGTGGTCAGATGCGTTTCCAATGTCTCCCGCGCGCCAGAAAGGATCAAGCTGGCATCACGGCTGGCGACAGCCGCCACAAAGCGTTCCATCAAGCCAAAATCGCCGCCGCCATGACCGCTGGCGGCGCTCTCGCTGCTGACCGTATCAAATACCTGGGTTTGCTGGGTCAGAAAGTCGTACACGGCGATGGCGCGACCATCGCCGCGCAGTTCGCCGCGCGTTCCGAAGAGGGTTGTCTTGCGGTCTGCTTGTTCGGTAAAAGCCGTCATGGTAAAGGAGGCGGTCACACCATTTTCATACAGCAGATTGACCACCTGGTGGTCGACCACATCGTTGTCACATTCATACACACAGCGCCCATAAGGACCCTCCTCCAGGGCGCGCCGCACGCCGGCTGGCGTCAAATCTGGGGTCAGCACATTCACGGGCCAACCAGTGTAACCGCTCTCCACCAGGTTTAAATACAGGCGGGGAGCCGAGTAAGGGCATTCCGGTTCATAGGCGCACCCTGGACTATCCTGCGTGGCGATGCAGCGCTGCGCAGCGCCAGCCTTCGGGGGCTTCTCCGATTGCTTGAAGTGCTTCAGCGAGCCAAAAGATGACACCTTGACACAACGCTGACCAATGATATAGCGCAGCCAGTCAATGTCATGGCAGGATTTTGCCAGCAGCATAAAGGAAGACTCGGCAGTGTTGCGCCAGTTGCCGCGCACGAAGGAATGCGCCTGGTGCCAGAATCCCACTGGTTCCAGGTGCTGAACGCTGACAATCTCGCCGATGACGCCTGCATCAACCAGTTCTTTCAGCTTTTGGGTGTAACGGGTATAGCGCATGACGTGCGCCACAGCAAAAAGCCCCCCGCCAGCCTCCACAGCCTGGACGATGCGCAGGCATTCTTGAGGGGTGGGCGCCATGGGCTTTTCCAAGAGCAGATCGTAGCCCTTTTGAGCAAAAGCAATCGCTGGGGCAGTATGGAGGGCGTCTGGGGTGGCAATGATCACAGCGTCAGCAAAACGGTCGCGCCGCGCCAGCTCCTGCCAATCGGCGGCAACATTTTCCGGCGGAATGTGATGATCGGCTGCCATCTTTTCGCGGTAATAGGGGCGCGGCTCGGCAACCCCCACCACCTGAGCCAGTTCAGGGTATTGTGCGGCATAACGGGCGTAGGTGAACCCGCGCCCGCCGGCGCCAATCACGATCAGGGTCACTGGTTTTTTATTCATGATTACTCCATTGCTTACCTTATTCTAAGATGTGGTTGATCAGGGATTTCAAAAAACAAGAGAAAACCCAACCGAGACAAGTCTATTTATTCGTATCTGTCTCGTTGCGCAGCCACCAGGCTTCCAGCCCAGGGGGTGACTGATGGTCCACCAGCGCGGTTAACAGCGCTTCGGGGGACTCGGCATGGACAAACAGTGAACGGTGCAAGTCATAGATCATGCCCTCGCGGCAGGCGTGTTCAACCAGCGACAACAAGGGGTCGAAGTAGCGGGAGGCGTTGAGCAATCCAATCGGCTTGGCGTGCAGCCCAATCTGCGCCCAGGTAAGAATTTCGAAGAATTCTTCGAAGGTGCCATACCCCCCAGGCAAGGCGATAAAGGCATCTGCCATCTCAGCCAGGAGGGCTTTGCGCTGGTGCATGGATTCGACGACCTCCAGGCGGGTCAAGTTTTGGTGAGCCAACTGCGGGGTAAGGAACAAGCGCGGAATCACCCCAATCACCTCGCCGCCCGCCTGCAGCGCGCCATCTGCCACTGCGCCCATCAACCCCGTTTTGCCCGCGCCATAGACCAGGCGCATACCGCGCTGCGCCAGCGCCGCCCCCATTTGCCGGGCAGCCGCAAGGTAATGCGCAGCAACCCGGTCAGATGAACCGCAATACACGCAGACCGTGCGAATCATAGTTCCATATAGATCGTCACCGGACCATCATTGGCAATTTCCACCAGCATCACCGCGCCAAACTCGCCGGTTTGTGTGGGCACGCCTTGTTCCCGCAGCAAATCTGCCAGCCGGTCGACCAGCGGACGCGCCAGCTCAGGAGGGGCGGCGTCAGTGAACGAAGGGCGGCGCCCCTTGCGCGTATCGGCATACAGGGTGAATTGGGAAACAAGGATCGCCTCGCCGCCAACATCCAGGATGGAGCGATTCATCTTCCCCTGCTCATCATCGAAAATGCGCAGGTGAGCCACCTTCTCAGCCAGGAGGCGCGCCTGGGTTTCGCTATCGTCAGGACCAACGCCAGCCAAAATGACCAGGCCGCGACCAATAGCGGCGATCTCCTTGCCAGCCACCGACACCCGTCCAGATCGGACGCGTTGAATCACCAGGCGCATGGCTTAGGGCAATCCAATCGCCTGGCGGACTTCCTGCATGGTTTGGGTAGCGATAGCTTTCGCCCGGCGGGCGCCATCTTGCAACACATCGAGAACATCCGATGGGTTCTTGCCCAGTTGGGCGCGCCGTTCGCGGAAGGGCGCCAGATGAGCATTCAGGTTACGCGCAAACAACTTCTTGCAATCCACGCAGCCAATCCCAGCCCGCCGGCACTCAACGTTGATCATGGCAACTTCATCGGCGCTGGAGAATACTTTGTGCATTGAAAATACATTGCAGATATCGGGGTTGCCGGGATCGGTGCGGCGGATGCGCTGCGGGTCGGTGACCATTTGCATGACGCGCGCCTGGGTCTCTTCGGGCGTTGCCGCCAGCTCGATATGATTGTTCAGGCTCTTGCTCATCTTCTCCTGCCCGTCAATGCCCAGCACCTTGGGCACTTCGGTCGTTTTCATCGCTGGCTCGATCAAGACATTGGTGTTATAGCGAAAGTTGAATGAGCGCACCAGCTCACGGGCATATTCCAGGTGAGGCGCCTGATCGATTCCTACCGGCACCACGGTCGCCTTGTAGAGGACGATGTCGGCAGTCATCAAGACCGGATAGCCCACCAAGCCGTAGTTCACATTGTTTGGCTGCAGCCGCACCTTTTCTTTAAAGGTAGGCAAATCAGTCAGCTTCCCAAGCTGCGCCACCATCGAAAGAATCGTATGAAGCTTGGTCACTTCGGACACGTGCGATTGGACGAACATGATCGTCTCGGCAGGGCGAATCCCGGCTGCCAGCCAATCCAGCGCCATCTCATAGGTATTTTGCCGCAGGTTTAGGGTGTCCTCAACCGTCGTCAAAGCATGTAAATCAACAATGCTGTAGATGCAGTCATACTCGTCCTGCAAGGCAACATAATTCTTTATGGCGCCCAGGTAATTCCCCAAGTGCTGCTTTCCGGTGGGACGGGCGCCTGAAAAGACGCGCCCCTTTTTCCCTGGACTCACCTCGGGTAATGACATAAAGCCTCCTATTTCATCGACTTGATTAAACGCACCACCTCGCCTGGTTCGGCATGACGACCGGTTTGAAGTTTGGAATAGACCAGCTTTCCATTGACGGTCACTTCGAACCTGCCGCCATCTGAAGGGACAAGAGTGAGTTCGGCAATCTCCGGCTCAAATTCCTTGAGCAACTCTGTTACCAAGCCAACGGCTCGGGGAGTATAACGTCAAACTGCGCAGTAAACCACTTGGATTTTGAGTAGCATCTTGGACTCCTTTTTAAAGAAAATACCCCGCCGGTGAAGCAACGGGGAAAATAGCCAGCTCACTCGCCTGGGGTACGACCCTGACTTGAAACGCCACGGTTTATACCCTTTACCGAGATAACGGCGGCAACTCCGGCGCAGGTTACTGGGCGTCAACATACCAAGCCGTTCTCCTGGCAGCTCCATGGTCCATTCGGCGCTGGCGCTCGGACGGCATTCTCAGCAACAACCGCTCTCTGTACCGCCGCTACAGGCTTACTCGTCCACTTCACAGCTTTGCTGTCAAGTATAACATAAGCCAATCGCTTTTCTTCGCCCAATTCCCGCCATTTTCATGTAAAATAACCATGATGGCGCGCGCCAAAGTCCTGATCGTAGAAGATGAACGTCTAATTGCCCTGGACCTCAACAACTTGTTAACCGACCTGGGGTACCAGGTGGTGGGGGCTGCCGCTTCGGGGGAAGAAGCGCTAAAAATGATTCAAGAGGACAAACCCGATATTGCCCTCATGGATTTACGCCTGAGCGGGACTTTAGATGGCATCCAGGCGGCAGACATCCTTTATTCGAAATACGATATTCCCGTCATTTTCTTGACCACTTTTGCTGGCGAAGTCACGCTGCGGCGGTCGCGTGCGACCGAACCTTTTGGTTTCCTGTTCAAACCCTTCGATGAAAAGCAAATGTTCGTTACCATCGAAGTCGCTTTGCAGCGCCATGAACTGGAAAAGAAGATCAAAGAGGGGGAGCGCTGGCTCAACACCATCCTGCGGAGCATTGGCGATGGCGTGATTGTAAACGACGCCAACGGGCAAATCCGCTTCGTCAACCGCGTCGCCGAAGCGCTGACCGGCTGGAGTCAGGATGACGCCATCGGACAACCGTTGAACGCCGTGTTCCAAATCATCGATGAGAAAAGTCAGCAGCCGATCGAAATCATGACCCAGCAACCAGGCATCTGGGAAGCAAGCGCCGAGAAGGCATTCGAACAGCTATTGGTCTCGCAGGATGGGCGCAAGATTCCGGTGCAAATCAGCGCGGCGCCCATCCAGGACAACACAGGCGAGGGGCACGGGATGGTGGTGGCATTTCGTGATATCAGCAGCCAGCGGCAAACGCTGGAGGAAATCCGCCGTCAAGCCAGCCGCACCGAAGCCCTTTTGGCGGTAGCCAAACAAGTCAACAGCCAGCTTGACCTTGAACATGTGCTCGATACCGTGCTGCGCGAGACCGCCTTGGGTCTACGGATCGATGCTGCCGGCATCATTCTTTACGATGACAGCAACAGCCAGTTTCGATTAGCAGCCACGTATAGCTGCGATAACCGCCTGGACAAGTACCGCGGACAGGTTTTCAACACCCCGCGGACGTTTTATGAGACCCTGATCGCCAACCCTGAGCCTGTGGTGGTCATCCCCGACGTACGGCGCATCTTTCTCAAGCCTTTCGACCAGATATTCAGAGACGAAGATATTCGGACAGTTGGCATTGCCAAACTGCGCATGGGGGAAACCATCATGGGAACCCTGAACATCGTCACGATAGGACAGGTTCGGCAGTTCACCGATGATGAGCTGGCAATTTTCATCGGGTTAGCTGACCAGGCAAGCATCGCCATCACCAATGCCCGCCTGTTCGAGCAAGTGCGGTTTGGCAGGGAACGGTTGAAAGCGCTGTCGAAGGAGCTGGTGACCATCCAGGAAAATGAGCGCCGCTCCCTGGCGCGCGAACTGCATGACCAGATTGGGCAAATCCTGACCGGCTTGCAATTCTCGTTGGAGACCTGCAAGAACCTGAGCGGCGAGGCGCTCAAGCACAACCTGGAAGAAGCTCAAACCCTGGTAAAGAATTTGATGGGACAAATCCGAGAGCTTTCGCTCAGCCTGCGCCCTACCATGCTGGACGACCTGGGTTTGCTGCCCACGCTATTATGGCACTTCGAACGTTACCAGCGCCAGACCGGCATCCAGGTCCTCTTCTCACACGCCGGCATCGACGGGCGGTTTTCCCAGGAAATCGAGACCACCGTTTACCGCTTGGTGCAAGAAGCATTGACCAATATCGCTCGCTACGCAGGTGTGCAAGAATCTGAGGTCCATCTTTCCTCTGATGACAAATTGCTAACCCTCACCGTAACCGATCATGGGCGCGGTTTCAATCCCGAAGAAAAGCTTACCTCGTTGAGTACCTTTGGATTGGCTGGAATGAAAGAGCGGGTCAACCTGCTAGGAGGTCAACTGGAAATCCAATCAGCGCCGGGGGTAGGCACCCAAATCCAGGTGATGCTGCCCCTCAGTCAGCCGCTAGAGAGGAGAAAACATGAGCGTAACCGTCTTGTTAGCTGATGATCATCCCATCGTGCGCCAGGGACTGCGCAGGCTGCTGGAAGCCGAAGCTGACTTCAAGATCGTAGGAGAAGCCAGCGATGGTCTGCAAGCGGTGCAAATGGCTGAACGCTTTAAACCTGACATTCTGGTGGTGGACATGATGATGCCTGGGATGAACGGCATGGAAGTGCTGCGGCAGCTTTCCAAAATCTCTCCAGCCACGCGCGCCATCGTCCTTTCGATGCAAAGCTCAGATGCCTACGTGGTCGAGGCGCTCAAGTGCGGCGCCTGCGGTTATGTGCTCAAAGATACCGGACCCAGTGAGCTGGTTCAAGCGGTGCGCGCAGTGTACCAGGGGAAACGCTATCTCAGCCCGGCGCTGTCTGAGCGGTTGATTCAGGCGTTTATCCAGACGGCGCAAGAGTTGCCGCCAGATCCATTCGACAGCCTGACCAGCCGCGAGCGCGAAGTGCTGCAACTGTCTGCCGAAGGGAACACAGCGGCTCAAATTGCCCAAAAGCTCTCCATCAGCCCCCGCACTGCCGAGCTGCATCGGACTAATTTGATGAAAAAATTGAACCTCAACAGCCAGAAGGATTTGATTCGCTTTGCCATCAAGCGCGGCATCCTGCCGCTCGATGATTGAGTATCCATAAAAAGTTCCAAAGCCCTCTTGCCTTGCGAAATTGAGAAGCGGGAAAAGCAAGCAGCGCAACGCAGGGCACGTATATTATCGTATAATTTCATTATATATCCCTTGATCATGCAAAATCCAGGGGAAGAGGTAACTTGATATGAAGGATTTATCGTTTCAATCAAAGGTTTACATCTTAACAACCATCCTGGCAGGCGCAATCTTGCTCTTCGCGAACCTGTTTGCGATCAAGCCGGAAAACCTGGTGATTTTAGTCGTGCTGTGCATCCTGGCTTCGTTGACAACGATCTTCCGGGTAGAAGGCACGACCGCTCGCTCACACTACTCGATCAGCTTCGTCATTTATGGCTTCACCTTATTCCTGCTAGGCTTGCCGGCGTCCTTCGTGGTAATCACTGTTTCGAACCTGGCTGAATGGATCTGGCACAAGCAACCCTGGTATATCAGTTATTTCAACACCGCCTGTTATATCGTGGTCATCCAGGCAAGCCACCTCGTCTACACACTGATCAACCCCACGGGGTCCTTACACTCCTTCCAGGCGGTCATTGGCATCGTGGCAAGCATGGCTGTCTTTACGTTTTTAAACCACCTGATGGTTGGTGTGATCATCTGGCTCGCGCGTGGGCAAAATTTCACCGAGTCGGGTATCTTCGACTTCCTTCCCTTGATGATCGACCTGACGCTGCTGTGCCTGGGCGCCAGCCTGGTGCTGGTCTGGCAATTCAACCCTTATGCCGTGATGATCTTCACCATCCCGCTTTACCTGCTTTACAGCACCCTGCGGGTGCCAGCGTTGGAGCGGCAAACCGAGATTGACCAAAAAACCGGCTTATTCAATAACCGTTTTTTCGAGAGACAATTCGAGGATGAGCTTAAGCGCGCCAACCGCTATGACCGCCCCCTGACCGTGATCATGGCAGACCTCGACCTGTTGCGCAACATCAATAATACGTATGGTCACCTGGCTGGGGACGAGGTGTTGATTGGGGTGGCAAAAATTCTCAAGGCTAGTGTCAGGGATTATGACATCGTTGCCCGCTTTGGCGGCGAGGAATACGCCATCCTGATGCCGGAAACCACCGTGGAGCAGGCTTATGAGCGCGCCAATGCCATCCGCCATGCGGTAGAACAGGCAACTTTTACGGTCCCCACCTCCGTGACACCCATCCGAGCGACTCTGAGCCTGGGAGTAGCCGGGCGAGAGTCGTTTTACCAGACTGCCAAGGAAATCATCCATAACGCAGATACTGCCCTTTATTATTCCAAGCTCAAGGGACGCAACCGGGTGTTTGGTTATTTGAACAAGGCATTTATCTACTATAACGATGCTGCTCAGATGATGTCAATCCAGGCTGACGAAACCGCCTTTCAACCGGAAAGCAGCCCAAAAGCCTATGCTGCGGCAGCAAGCCAATTTGTCAAGCGCACCGCCTCCTCTCAAAACCCAGAAAAAGCAGCGGCTCAAGAAATCGTCGCGCAACCTGAGCCATTGCCGCACGCTGAGTCAGAACCTCAGACGACCTCTGCCGTCGAGAGCGTCACAGCGCCAGCCGAACCCGCCTGGAAGGTGAACCTCTACATCAGCCTGCTTGCATTGGTCAGTGGCGTTCTATTTGCCGTGACCTACAAACCCAATTCAAAACTGGACTGGCTGGGCTTACTCCTTTTCCTCGTCATTGTCGTGTTGACAGAATTGTTTTCCATCGACCTGTATGTGCGCGATACGGCGGTGTCCACTTCAGCCGCTCCAATGATTGCAGGGTTCATCCTCTTTGGTCCTTTGGGTGCGCTGATTCTGGCGCTGGCATTTGCGCTAACCGCCTGGTTCAAATTCCGGGGACCACAAAGCCGCGTTATCTTCAATACCAGCAACCAGTTCCTGGCTGGACTGCTGGTCACCGGATTGATTAAGGTCTCTGGACAGCCCTTCGAGGCAATGCTACCCTGGGTGGAGCTTTTATTTTGTTTGCTGGCAGCGTTTATCGTTTTTTGGAGCACCACGCTGTTGGTCACCGTCGGCATGACGCTGAAGACTCGCTTGCCCTTTGGAGAAACCTGGAAAGAACATTTTAGCTGGCTGCTGCCCTATTATCTGACAATGGGGCTGGTCGCTTATGCGCTCATCTTTGGATACAAAACAGCCGGTCTGCTGGGCACCGTGGTCATCCTGGTACCGCTCATGGTGGTCAGGATTGCCCAGAAGCAATACGTGGACCGCACTCGCTCGATTGTGAACGAATTACGCGAGAAAAACCTTAGCCTGGAAAAAAGCGCAGAAGAGATCTCCAAGCTGAATGAAGGTTTGCTCGAAACCCTCTCGGAGGTTATCGACATGCGCGATCCTTATGTGCTGGGTCATTCCAGGCAGGTGACCCACTACGCGGTTGAGATCGCCCGCGCCCTGGGTCTGAACCCCAAACAAATCGACCTCATCCGCAAAGCCAGCTTGCTGCATGATGTTGGCAAGCTGGGCATTCCCGAGTCTATCCTCTCGAAGCCGGCGCGCCTGACGCCAGATGAATACACAGTTATGAAAAAACACGCCGAGTTAGGCGCCATCTTACTCGAAAAGACCTCCGCCCTGCGCCCGCTGATACCCATCGTGAAATATCACCATGAATTCTACAACGGCAATGGATACCCAGAGGGTCACAAAGGTCACAACATCCCTATTGAAGCGCGCATCGTGGCTGTCGCCGATGCCATCGAAGCCATGGCGTCCGATCGTCCCTACCGCAAGGCGCTCTCCACCAGCCAGATTATCGAGGAATTGCAGGAACATTCGGGCAGTCAATTCGACCCGCAGGTTGTCGAGGCTGCAGTAAAGCTGCTGCATAACGAGGTCGTCGATGTCAAGAAAGTGAACGTCAGGCATAAATTGTTCGAAAGCTCTAAGGCAGCGTCTGAACATAGCTAAAAACACGTAATTTTCCCGGCAAAAATACGTAGAAGTACCTATTCAAAAAGAGTTGCGCCAACGCGATAATAGGGGCAGTGAATGGGAACCGTAACGCCCTACCACTCCCTCCAGCTTCCGCTCTCTATGAGGGCGGAAGTCTTTTTAGGGATACTCTCTTAATTTTTCACACATCACCAACCTTTTCGTGATAACTTTATGCTACAATGAAAAGTAGCATCAAGGAGGTGAAAGATGGAAACGCGGTATGATGTCCGTCCTTCTCCTATTGCCGGGCACTGGTATGACGCCGATCCCAAGCGGTTGGCGGCTAAAGTCGATCGTTACATGGATGAAGCGCAACTTCCACCGATCACTGGAGAAATCGTGGGAATTATGGCGCCACATGCCGGGCACCTGTATTCTGGACCGGTGGCAGGATATGCCTTTGCGGCGCTGCGCGGCATGCAGCCAGAGGTGGTGGCAGTTGTCTCGCCCATGCACTATCCATACTATCAGGCATTGTTGACCACCAGCCACACCGCTTATGCCACCCCGCTGGGACAGATCCCCATCGACCTGGAGGCTTTACAGAAGCTGGATGCCTGCTTGAAAGAAGAAGGCGCTCTAACTCTGGCACGCGTGGCGCGCGACCCCGAACACTCATTGGAAATCGAACTTCCCTTCCTGCAAAGAGCGCTTAAAGGCGCTTTCAAGCTGCTGCCGGTGATGATGCTGGAGCAAAATAAAACGCAGGCTCGCCGACTGGGGACTGCCCTGGCAAAGACGCTGGCTGGGCGCCAGGCATTGCTGGTAGCCAGCACCGACCTGTCGCACTTCTATCCACAAGAAGTCGCCAGAACGCTGGACCAAGAAATTTTACAGCGCGTGGAAGCGTTCGACCCGGATGGGGTTATCCAGGCTGAGGAAGAGGGCAAAGGCTTTGCCTGCGGTCGCGGCGCCGTGGCTGCAGTGCTCTGGGCAGCTAAAGACCTGGGAGCAGACAAAGTCACGCTGCTTCACTATGCCACCTCAGGCGATGTGACCGGCGATTATAGCCAGGTCGTTGGGTATGGCGCAGCGGTCATTACCCGCTCTCTAAGGAACGCTTGAGCCCAATGTTATTCTGGAACTTCATTCTGATCTTGATTCTAGTGGCATTGAATGGCTTCTTTGTCAGCGTCGAGTTTTCTGCAGTAGCGTCACGTAAGGCACGCATCGAACTGCTGGCAGAGGCAGGCAACAAATCGGCTGCCCTTGTCAAATCCTGGCTGGAAAATCCTGCTGCCAGAGACCGACTGATTGCGGCAGCGCAACTTGGAGTCACAATCGTCAGCCTGGCGCTAGGCGCAGTCGGCGAAAATACCTTCGAGGCGCTGTTGCGTCCCTGGTTTGAGCGCCTGGCATTTCCAACTGCCTGGCAAGCCATTACCCCGCTGCTGACAGGCTTGCCCTTGATCGTTTCTCTGGTGATTATCACCAGCCTGCACGTCGTCCTTGGCGAGCAGGTGCCCAAGGTAGCGACCTTGCACCAGCCTGAAAGTTTTGCACTGGCAGCGGCGCGCCCCATGCAAGCATTCGAACGCGTTTTCAAATGGTTCATCGATTTACTGGACTGGTCAACCCGGAAAATCCTGGCGCTGGTGGGCATCCGCATGGTGGGTGAGCACATGGTCGTCTATACGGTGGAAGAGATCAAGCAGATCTTGTCCGAATCGGAGGAAAGCGGCGTGATCAATCCACCAGAAAGGGAAATGCTGCATGCCATTTTCAACCTGGGCGATTTGCTGGTGCGCCAGGTGATGATACCGCGCACCGAAATCCTGGCAGTAGAAGTGAACATGCCATTGGATCAAATCATCAAGCTGGCAACCGAGTCGGTATTCACGAAATTCCCGGTTTATGAGGATAACCTGGATCAGGTTATCGGCATCCTGCACGTCAAAGATCTTTTACGCCTGGTGAATACTCAGCAGCCCATCGAGAAACCTGCCCGCAGCCTTGCCCGTGAGGCGTTGTTCGTGCCTGAAACGCTCTCAGTCGATGAGCTGCTGCTTCAATTCCGGCAGCAGCGGCAGCATATCGCCATCGTGCTGGATGAATACGGCGGCACCGCCGGGCTGGTCACACTCGAAGATTTGCTCGAAGAAATTGTGGGCGAGGTCAGCAGCCCCTTTGATCAGACAACTCCGGAAATTCAAAGGATGGCGGATGGGACTGTCGTCATCGATGGTCTGACGTTGATCGAAGAGGTCAACCAGCAACTGGGGCTCGAACTGAACGATCCCCACTATGATACGATTGCCGGCTACATGCTGGGAAGCCTGGGTCGCATTCCCAAAGCAGGCGACACACTAGAGAAAGATGGAATACGGCTGCGGGTGGAAGCGATGGATGGACTGCGCATTGCCAGCGTCTCGCTGACCCGGCTGCCGCCCAAACCCTCCTGAGCCAGCATTGCCAGCATGCTATGCCAAGCTATGTAGAAATTGCCGTCAACGTCCCACAGGTGAGTGGTGTTTTCGATTATCACCTGCCCGTCGAGCTGGAGGGAGTGATCGAGCCAGGTCACCTGGTGGAGGTGCCTTTCGGAAAGCAAACCGTCCAAGGGGTGGTGCTTGGCTACCTGGAGCAGCCCTCCATCCCCGAAACGCGCCCGGTGACGCGGTTAATCGACGTTCACACCGCCCTGACGGCGCAGCAGCTTTCCCTGGCAAGCTGGATGGCAAAAGAAACCCTGTCATCCCTGGCAGACTGTATTGGTTTGATGCTGCCGCCAGGCTTGAGCCAGCACGCAGATACCCTCTACACGCTACAGGAAGCTGCCAACCGCTTCGAGCCAGAGTTGACAAAGACCCAGCAGCGGTTGCTGCAATTGCTCCACAAGCGAGGCGCGCTGCGCGGCAGGCAAATCGACCAGGCAATGCCGCGGCTCGATTGGCGACCGTCAGCCCAGGCGTTAGTGCGCCGCGGCTGGCTCTCCGCCCAATCGGTGCTGCCGCCGCCAACCACGCGCCCCAAACGTGTGCGCACCGCTCAACTGGCTTGCCCAATCGAAGAAGCGCTAAGCAAGCTGGCTGAAATGCGCAAAATCACCTCCGAGGCACATCAACGCCGCCAGGCAATCTTACAGTTGCTCAGCCGGGAAGCCGGCGCTATGGAAACAGCCTGGATCTATGCCGAAACCGGCGGAAAACTGGAAGACCTTCACTTCCTGGCAGAGCATGAACTGATCACGCTGGGCGAAGGGGAAGCCTGGCGCGACCCACTGGCAGGACGCATTTTCATCCCCTCGAACCCTCCCGATCTGACCGGCGACCAACAAGCCGCCTGGGAAATTATCCACGCCGGATTGAAAGCCTGTTTTCAGGGAGAGCCGGTCAAACCCTTCCTGCTCCATGGCGTCACCGGATCGGGCAAGACGGAAATTTACCTGAAAGCAGCGGCGGAGGCGCTGCAACATGGCAGGCAGGTCATCGCGCTGGTGCCTGAAATTGCCATGACGCCTCAAATCGTGCAACGTTTTGCTGCACGCTTCCCTGGGCAGGTGGGCATGCTGCACTCGGGGTTATCGCCAGGCGAGCGTTATGACACCTGGCGCAGGGCGCGCCAGGGGAAAATCAACCTGGTGATCGGTCCCCGCAGCGCCCTCTTTGCGCCGCTGACCAGGATTGGGGTCATCATCGTGGATGAGTTCCATGACGATTCGTATTATCAACAAGATATTTCGCCGCATTATCATGCCGTTCAAGCTGCCCTGGCTTACGCCCGGATGACCGGCGCAGTTTGCCTGCTGGGTTCAGCCACGCCCGATATCGTCAGCCGCTTCCAGGCTGACCGGGGGCGTTTCACCTACGTGAGCCTGCCTGGCAGGATTCTGGCGCACCAGGAAGCGGTGGAAAGGCAAGTGCAGGAGCTGGTTCAGGGGTTGAAAGCAGAACGCAAGGTGAATCCCCTTTCACAAGAAGCAACCACCGCACGGAGAAACTATTCCAGATATCACCCCCTGGGCGGACAGGCGGAGATGATCGAGCTGCCGCCGGTGCAGGTGGTAGATATGCGCCATGAACTGAAAGCTGGCAACCGTTCGATCTTCAGCCGCAGTCTACAAAGCGCGTTGCTGCAAGCGATCGAAGCAGGAGAACAGGCAATCTTGTTCCTGAACCGGCGGGGAATTGCCACGTACGTCTTCTGCCGCGATTGCGGCTACGCCTTGAAATGCCCGCGCTGCGACATCCCCCTGATCTTGCACGCAGCCAAGGAGCAGTTATCCCTGTCTGGCTTGGTATGTCACCGTTGTGGATACCAGCGCCAGCAGCCCAAAACCTGCCCGCAATGCCGCTCACAGAACTTCCGCCAATACGGCGCCGGCACCGAGAAGGTCGAAAGCGAGGTGCAGGCGCTGCTGCCGGGCGTGCGCACGCTGCGCTGGGATTACGAAACCACGCGCTTCAAAGGCGCGCATGAGGTCATCTTGAGTCACTTCAGCAACCGGCGGGCAGACGTCCTGATCGGCACCCAAATGGTCGCCAAGGGGCTGGACCTGCCCTTCGTTACCCTGGTGGGAATCGTGCTGGCAGATGTCAGCCTGAACCTGCCGGATTATCGAGCGGCAGAGCGCACCTTTCATGTGCTCACCCAGGTTGCCGGGCGCGCCGGGCGCAGCCCGCTGGGAGGAAAGGTCATCCTGCAAACCTATCAACCTGACCATTATGTGATTCAGGCTGCTCAGCAGCATAACTATGAAGCATTTTACCGGCAAGAAATTGCCCACCGGCGCGCGCTGGGCTATCCTCCCTTTAGCCGCTTCGTGCGCCTGGAATATCGCCATGCTGAACAAGCCAGGGTGGAATCGGCAGCGCAGGCGCTGGCAGCAAAACTGCGTGACTGGATCAGCGCCGAAGGGAGAAGCGCTACCGAGCTGATCGGTCCTGCGCCGTGCTACTTTGCCCGCGTTGCCGGCATGTACCGTTGGCAGATTATCCTGCGCGGACCCAACCCGGCATCTTTGCTGCAAGGGCGCTCTCTTGCTGATTGGCATATTGAAGTAGACCCGCCTTCTTTGCTATAATTAGCATACTTTGCTATTGCTCACCAAGCGGGAGCGCTCTGGAGGAAGATATGCCTGAAAGGCGAGAATTACTCACCTGGGATGATGTCGATAAACTCATTCAACACCTGATTCCACAATTCGACACGGAGTTCGATGCCATGGTCATGATCACCCGCGGCGGAATCATCCCTGGTGGTATGCTGGCTGAAGCCATGCAAATCACGCACATCCTGACGGCAGCCGTGGACTTCCCGGCAGAGATGGAAAGGGAGCGTTCGGGGCTGTTAGCCTGGCCTCGCTTCATCCAGTTCCCCGATAACGAAGTCTTGCGTGGCAGGCGCTGCCTGGTCGTCGACGATGTGTGGGGTTCCGGACGGACCATCACGGCGGTCAAAAACCGCATTTCGGCGGCAGGCGGCATTTCCTGGACTTGCGTGTTGCATTTCAACCCTTACCGCAACCTGTTCGGCACCTTGCGCCCCGATTATTATGCTGCGGTCACCGACGCGCACATCGTTTACCCCTGGGAGATCGACCGGGGAATCGATCGCGTGCTTTTAGGTTAAGCCATGCAAACCCTGTCCGCCAGTCTGTCTGATAAGCTGGAAGCCATCAGACAATGCCGATACTTTGCGGGGCTGGAGGGGACCATTTTACAGGAGCTGGCGCACGGCGTTTCGCTGGCGCGTTTCGAACGCGGCGAGATGATCTTTTGGCAAGATGACCCCTGCCAGGGGTTGTATATCATCCACCAGGGCAGCGTCAAACTGTTCAAGCTCTCGCCCCAGGGAAGAGAATTCATTGTGACCATCCTGTTTGAGGGTGAAACGTTCAACGAGGTGCCAGTCTTCGACGAAGGGACAAATCCGGTCAACGCGGCTGCCTTGGAGGACAGCCTGATCTGGGTGATCAAACCTGGAATCATACGCCAGGCGATGGTCAAGTATCCAGCCATGTGCAAAATGGTGATTCTGAACCTGAGCAAGAACTTGCGCAAGCTGGTTGGAATTATCGAAGAGTTATCCTTCTACCAGGTCACCCACCGGCTGGCGCGTTTACTCAGGCAAGCGCCGCAGGAACAACTCAGCGGGGAAGCTCCTAACCGGCTGACCCAAGAGCAGATGGCAGCCCGGCTGGGCACCGTGCGCGAAGTGGTGGCGCGGAGCTTGAAAGAGCTGGAGCGAAGCGGCGCGATTAAAGTCAGCCGGCGTCAAATCGAGATTTTGGATGCCGCCATCTTGCGCCAATGGGCGCAGGACACGGCAGAGTAACCCACTGAACTTTACTGCCCGCTCAGGCGGATGATATCGGTCGTGCCAGCCGCCTGAATCGCCTTCAGTTGAGCCTGGCGAGCCAGGTCGGTCGCCTTTGCCAGGATGCGCAACGCTTCTTCGGGATTATGAAAGCCCATGCTGTTCTCAGCAGCAACGAAGTCCCAGCGTAGCTGCGCCTCGCGGTGCAGGTTCCGGGCTTCGTCCAGCAGCTTGGTATTCACATCCGGCACCGCCGAGGCAGCAATGATGGCATCAATGGCGGCGATGATCGCATCCTCGCTGGCAATCATTGTGTCATATACCTGCTTCTGGATGGTGGCAACGCGAGTGGTGACATAGCCCACATCCGTGTGGCAGGCGCCGCAGGCAGCCTCGGCGTTTAGCAGAGGGCTGTGAACGTCATGCGTCGAAAACTTGGCGGCGCCATCGCGGGTATAGGGCATATGACAGTCAGCGCAGGCTACTCCGGCGCGGTAATGAGTGCTGTCCTGGGTATAGAGTTCATACTCTGGGTGCTGCATCTTGATCATGGGGGTCTTGGCTTCGGGATATTCCCAATCTTTGAAGCCGATTTCGGCGTAATATGCAGCAATCTGGTCGATGTTGGTGCCATTTTCCCAGGGGAAGATCAGGTATTTATCTTCTCCGGCAAAGTAGTATTCCACATGACAGTTGGCGCACACCACCGTACGCATCTCCTGGCGGGTAAACTTGCGCCAATCCTTACCCTGCGCCTCCAGCGCCTCTTCCAGGGCTGGGTTTGTCACAATCAGGCGCATCGTGTTGGCTTCATGGCAATTGGCGCAACCAATCGGCGTACTGATTTGCTTGCCCAATTCGGCAAACGGCGTCTTATCGTACTCAGCCATGCCCATCTTTTCCCAAAGCTGCGGGTTATTAGCCGTCTTGCATGAATAACAAGTACCTGGCGTTTGGGCGTTGACCCGTTTGGTAGCGCGCACGTCAGTCAGGCTGTTGAGGTGGCCGCGATCCTCACTGTAGTCCTTGCTGAAACCATGCCCGGCAAAGAGTATCACCAGGCGGGGATCGCTTTCCAGCTTCGAATAAGGCTCAGAACCGCCATAGACCGTGCGTGTGTTGTTCGTTTCGGTCTTGAGCAGCGTGGAGTACTGGTTGGGAAAGTTCAAGCCCCACTTCGAAGAATCGGGCTCGTTCTTCATAATTTCCACCAGGGGGGCAATGCCGCGCTGCGGCGCAGGCTGGCTTTTGAGGTAAACCAAGACACCAACCAGGGCAAGGGCAAGGACGAGAATGATGCCGGTCGAAATCAAAGCAAAAGGTGAGCGTTTCATTTGTTCTCCTCTGTGTGTTGGTAAGGCAATAAGGAAATACCGCGCTCGCCATGCGCAACGCTGCGGTGACAATCATAACAATAGCGATCGAACGCCTGTGGACTTTCCATCATCGTTGAAACTGTTTCCTGGTGGCAGCGCACACAATTCTCTTGAATGACTTTCTTCGAGGATTCCTTCGCCCTGATCGCATCGGGAATATGCCCCAGGGTAAAAGCAGAGACATGGCGGAAGCCAGACTGCGCCTTGACCAGGTACTTGGGGATAAAGGCATGCGGCGTATGGCAGTCGCCGCATACCGCCCACTGCCGGTGACCACCGTGATACCAGCTTTCATAGACGGCATCCATGACATGGCAGTTGTTACAGGTTGAAGGATTATTGCCCAGGTAGGCGGTAAAATCGGTCACATATAAACCGACTCCGCCCACCACCAGCAGGGAAATAATCCCAACAATCAATGGAAGCTTCATAGAAGTCCTTTAAGTCAACCTCGAACGGGTTTCGCCAATTTGTAACAAGCAATATTGTAGCAAATCCTGTCAAATTCAGTGTGACTTACATCACATTCTATACCAGGCGCACCGTGCTGCCTTGCGGGGTCTTTTCAACTTCAAGGCGCGCCGGAAAAGCATCCTTCAGCTCATCGATATGGGTGATCACCAGGATCTTCGCAAAGTCAGCTTTCACCAGGTTGATAGCTTCGACCAATCGCTGGCGACCCTGGGCATCCTGGCTGCCAAATCCCTCGTCGATCACCAACGTACGTAGCCTGGCGCCGGCGCGCTGCGCCAGAATTTCGGACAACGCCAACCGAATGGCAAAATTGACCCGAAAAGCCTCTCCACCGGAGTACATCTCGTAGTCGCGCACCCCGGCGCCGTCGCTGATCAAAATATCCAGCGTTTCTTTCATATCGTCGCGGCGCTTATCTTTGTAGGCAGCCTGGGTGGAAAAACGCACCGACATTCCCCCCGCGCTGATGCGGTCCAGGATTTCATTGGCTTTGGCTTCGATCTGCGGCAACGCCTGTTCGATTAGCACCGCAGGAATGCCATCTTTGCTAAAAGCGCGCTCGAGCTGCTTGAAGCGCCCAATGAGAACATTGAGTTCATCCTGGCGGGCTTGAAAATCTTTTCGCCGGCGGCGCAGGTCATCAAGCACCTGAACACTTTGGCGGGCAGAACCCACTTCCATGCGCAATCGGTTTTCCTGCTCCTGCAGGTTGAAAAGTTCCTCTTCAGCAGCTTCAAGGTCAGGCGCCTGGGCTTCAGCCGCTGCCAACTCGGCGGCAGCGCTCTCATACTCCGCTTGCAGCCGGTCAGCATCGGCGCGAAAGCCGGCGCATTGCGCTTCTAAACCGGCAATCTCGCGCTCCAGGGCGCCTCGCTGAGCCAATGCCGTTTCCAATTCGAGAAGCTGCCGCTCGGCGACCCTGCCCTGGCTTTCTGCCAGGCGGGCGGCATCATGCGCCGCAGCATCGTAACCAATCTCTTTCAGCGCAGCATCAATTTCACGAAGGCGCTGGCGGGCTTCAGGGCAGTAACTTTCTTCTTCCAGCAGACGCTCCACCTCGACCAGCCGTGGCGATCCCTTAGCTTCCCAGGATTCAAGCAAAGCGGCTGCCGATTCATACTGCAGGCGCGCCTGATCCATCACGCGGGTGGCGTTGCGGTATTGGACTTCTACAAGCGCCAGATCGGCGATCTGCCTTTCACATTGCTGGCGAAGCTCATCCGATTGCTCGAATAGCAGACGATTCGACCGATAGCGGTCGCCCATCTCACGACCCTGAGTCTGGAGGGAATCGATCAGATTTGACCGTTCCTCGGCGGAGAGGGGCTGCCCGCACAAGGGGCAGTGAGCATCTTCTACTTGTTGAAGCTGGTCGATACGGAGCTTCAACTCGTCCATGGCGATCTTCAATTGCTGGTTTTCAGCGCGCGCCTGCGCCAGGCGTTGATCCAGGTCACGCAGCTCGCCCTCCAGGACAGACCTTTTCTGTAGCTGCTGCTCTGCCTGGCGGGCTTGCTCCTGGGCAGCTTCTAGCTGTTCTTGAATGCCAGGAATTTCTTGATGAAGCTGCTCTATATGCGCCTGCTGCTCACGGAGCATGTTCAACTCCGCCAATAAAGCCCCCTGCGCAGACCGGATTTCCGCCAGGGGTTCCTGGCGAAGCGCCTCCTGATCGCGAAAGCGCGCCGCAACCTGTTCCCATTGCGCCAGGGCATCTCGCGAAGCTTGCCAGGCGGCGTAAGCTTTTCGGATGACAACTTCCTGCGCTGCCAGCTCATTGAAGGCGTGCAACTCATCCTGCCGTGCTTGCAACTGCGCCTGCAACTCGCCCAGGCGGTGAAGCGTCGTTTCCACCTGACGGCGGCGGTCATCGACCCAACGGCGCTGTTCTGCCAGCCTGGCGGCGATTTGCTTGAAATTTTCCAGGATTTTCTCCTGGTTGATACGTGCGGCAGACAAACGCTTGAGCTGCGCTTCCAATTCAGCGAGACGTTTTTTACGCTCGGCTTCTTCGCCCAATTCGGCATCGATCTCGCGCAGCGCGCCCTGCAGACTGTAGGATTCGGCTTCCAATTCCTTCCGGCGGTTGGCAGCCCGTTCACGGTATTCTTCCCAGGCTTCTAAGCCCAGGATGCTGCTCAAGATGCGCTTGCGATCGCCCGGGCGCTGCTGGGTGAATTGATCTGCCTTCCCCTGCAGGAAAAAGGAGGCATTAACGAAGGTGTCGTAATCCATGCGCAGCGTACGTTCGATGCTCGCCTGCGTATCGCGCTGCGTGCGCTCAGTGAGCGCCTTCCACGAAAAGGCGCCATCCCCCTGCATCTGGCGGATGTGAAACTCCAGCAGCGTGGTTTTGCCGCGCGGCATGGTGCGCTGGATGCGATAGACGCTGCCCTCATATTCGAAGACAAAGGTCACTTCCGCGGCTTTTACCGCCGGATGAGAATTAATCAACGATTCATCGCGTTTACGCGCCTGACCGAACAAGACCCAGGTAATGGCATCCAGCAATGATGACTTTCCTGCGCCGTTATGCCCGGAAATGCAGGCAAGGTCAAACTGAGTGAAGTCCACCGTTACCGGGTCGCGGTAAGAGAGGAAGCCAGAAAGGGATAGGGTATGCGGAATCATAGAAATTTCAAGGCAGGTTTACCAACCAGATGTGATCAATCAAAGATGGCTCTTTTATCCACAGCGGTTCCATCGCTCACTGTGAATCGGACTGAAAAATCGTTTCGGCTAACTTCAACAATGCCTGCTGCTCGGTTTCGTCCAGGTGCAGAGAACGCCAGTACAGCTCCAGAATTTCAGGCGGCGACAGGCTTTCGAGTGGATGTCCGCTGGGGATGCGAATGCGCGCTTCTATCTGAGGTTTCCTGATCAGGTGAAACTCAAAAGCTCCTTCAGTTTGCTTGCGCAGCGTGGCTTCATCGATCAGGTCTTCCCATTCCCTGGGGTACTCCAGCGTCAGGCGGAAAATTGCCCCCTGCAGCGCTTCTTTGGAGGGCATCACCTCAGACAGGCGCTGGCGGGCGATCAACGGATCCGGAGGTCCTTCCAGGCGCAGCGAACGATCGATGAACGAGCGGATGCCCTCCAACCGCCGCCAGTGGACCCTGGTCTGTCCCCGCTCCACCTGGGCGATGATGAAGAACTTGTCGTCCTCGGCTTCGCCAAAGTCGACCCGTTCGATCGAGCCTGAGTAAACGACGGGCGGATGGCGGTTCTCGTTCAAATCCTGCGCTTTATGAATATGCCCCAAAGCGACATAATCCAGGCGCGGGTCGCGCACCAGCGAACCAGAAAGCACCAGGTCATCGCCCAGCATTACCATGCGTTCACCGCCATATTTCGCACCCTGCACCGAGGCATGGGCAGTCAGCACAATCGGCAGGCTATTATCCGCCGCCGCCAGCCAATCATCGACCAGATTTTTGAGGCGGGCTTCGATTTCAGCAAAGACCTTGCCAGGTTCAGCGCCGCTCAATTCCAGGTGCGCCATCATACCCGAGCGCGAAACCCATGGCAGAGCGATGACCTGCAGCGGGAGGTCGAACAAATCAGCCGGACCTAAAAAAGCCGGGCGGTCGAGCACGCGCACCCTGGATACTTGCAGCGTCATGAACTCATGCAGGGCATGGGCGCGCCCCAGGGCGGGAGAGACATCATGATTCCCCACCAGGAGCAGGCAGGGGATTCCGGCGGCAGAAAGGCGCATGATGCGCTTGCCCCACTCGCGCTGGAAAGTAGGCTGTGGGCTGCGATCCTTATAGGCATCGCCGGCAAACAACACCAGGTCAACCTTTTCAGCAATGGCGGCTTCCACGATGGTATCCAGCGACTTGAGGTAATCCATCACGCGCACCGGCAAGCCGGACTCGGGATCATGGCGACCGTAATTTGCCATGTCAATATGGGCGTCAGCAAAGTGAAGAATCTTTATCATCTATGGAACAATCCCTAATTTAGTCAAAGCCTGAAGGCTCGGGGCAAAACCAGGGTGCCACTTCAGGCTGTCCTGAAAATCCCGGATGGCGCTATCTGAGTCGCCAACCGCCAGTTTTGCCATGCCGCGCCAATACAGGCTTTCTTCTAAAACTGGCTCGCTGATGGTATCTCGCAGCGTTGTATCTGCCAGGGCAATCACATCTTGAAAACGATTGGTGTAATAATACGCCTTGTAGGGACCCGTCTGGTACCACATCATGCGGAACGGGCGCATCTCCTTATCCGGCAAAGCCGCATAGAGTTGAAAGGCGTAATCGTAGGCAATGGCAGCATCGAAATACTCGAACAGGCTGACATGGCTGGTGCCCACATTGAACCAGGCGAAGAATTGGTCGACGCCGGTCAGCGCCTGGGCTTCTGCCTGGGCGACTTCCAGCGCGCGCCGGCTTGCCCACTGCGGGTCTGCCCACTCGCCTAACAACGCCAGCACCTCTGCCTCCCTTTCAAGGGGATAGGTCATCAGGAAGATATAGTTAAACGACCGCCAGCCAGTAATAAAATCCTGGTACGCCACTGGATGATCGGGACCATCGCGATAGGTATCCTGCACAATCAAGACACCCTGAGCTTCATCATAACCGGTAATGAACTGGTAATGCCCCATCCAGCCCAGCTTACCGTTGTAATCGTATTCATAATACCCTTTTTCAGCCAGCACCGGAAATCCTGCCGCCACCATGCGCTTGACTAAAGCAATATCGCCGCCCTGGCGCACTAAAGCCCCCAAGCCCTCCACCTGCGAGTCTACGAAATCTTCCATTTCATATGGCATCACGTTTTTATCTTTTTCCGCCGCCTTGATGGCTGCCCCAACCACATCGCGGTCTCCCTTCCAGCCCCAAAACGTCAGCGCCATGGCTAAATTCGCCGGTCCACAGTAATTCCAGCGGTTGTGCTGGTGCTCATATTTAACCCCCGAAAGGCGCACCGACTCAGGCAATGCCGTGGGGGTGATGGTGGCGGTTGGGGTCGGCTCAGGCGTCGCCGTGACGCCAGGGCGGGTGGGAGTCGAGGAGGGCTCAGCCGTGGCGGTAGGCGCTGCCCGATCCGCTTGCAACGTCGCCTGCAAAGCAGTATCAATGGTGCTCTGCGGGATAAAAACTGCCTGCTCCGGCGGATTCAGGGCGTACTTGACCTGCGCCCGCCAGTTATCCACCCGCACCGCCAGGCGGTCATGGATGAAGGGGACGTTGTACAAGCCGGCAGCTAAGAGTGTCAGCAGCAAGCAAAGCAGAGGAGCGGCAATTGCCAGCGAAGTCGCTTTCGGCAGGCGCATGCGAATCATTATAACATCTCGAACGCCGTCACTTTAAAGAACCCCTGGCTCGAGCAACGTCAACCGACCAGCCTCGGCATCCAGCTCTGCCAGGCAGCCAATCGGCACGGTCGTTTGATCGAGCACATGACCGATCATCACGCCGCGCAGAGCGGGAACCCCCACCTGACGGCAGAATTCCTGCAGCACTTCGCTCAGCGAAAATTGCCAGGCTGCGCCCGTTGACGGAGGACAATCGGTGAACTTGCCAAAGGCAATCCCCGCCACCCCCTGCAGGGCGCCTGAAAGCCTCAACTGCACCAGCATGCGATCGATGCGGTACACCGTCTCGTTGACATCTTCGAGGAAGAGGATAGAAGCGTTCAGGTCAGGCAGGTAAGGCGTCCCGACCAGGTGAGAGATTAAGGACAGGTTGCCGCCTAGCAAGCGACCACGGGCTTTGCCCGGAATCAAGGGACTGACCCTGTTCTGGCGCTCTACCTGACCTTCGACCGCCTCGCTGAACGGCGCAGCTCCCAAGGGTACCTGACTCAGCCCGTCAATCAGCACCTTTTTGAACTCTGCCAGTGTGTAGGGCGTGAAGGACTGGTCTGCAACGGGACCATGAAAGGTGACCAGACCGGCGCGGGCGTGGATGCCGTTCAACAAAGCCGTAACGTCGCTGTATCCGATCAACACTTTGGGATTGCGCTGAATCAGGTCGTAATCCAGGTATGGCAGCAGGCGGGAGCAGCCATAGCCGCCGCGCAAGGCAACGATGCCAACCACTTCGTCATCGGCAAACATGGCGTTCAAATCATCTGCCCGCGCGGCGTCATCCCCAGCAAAGTAACCATGATGGGCAAATAAGTGCTTCCCTGGTTTGACTTTGAACCCTAGAGAGGCGATGGTTTCCAGGGCGGCATCAATCAATTCTGGCTCCTCCAGAGGGGCGGCAGGCGCTACCACGCCCACCATCTGCCCAGGGACAAGGCGCAATGGTTTGATAATTTGATAATCTCTCATAGGAATGTCACTGCCCAGCCTTTCTCAGCAAAGTTTCGATTTCTTCCGAAGAAAGCAGCTTCTCAGGTTGAATGGCTAAACAAACGTTATAATAAGCTCAAGCCATCACCGGGGCAATTGGGTCAGGCGCAGCCTGGCAGGTTCCCCGGTCCTGGAAGAAAGAGAGACGGTATGAGAAACAGATTGATTGCAGCATTTGCTCTGATTTTAGCATTTCTGGGAGCCTCCTTCCAGCCCACCAGGGCGCAGGATAAGACCCCGCTGGTGTTGGTTCTGAGCGTTGATGGGGCTGTCACCCCTTCCATGGTGCAATACCTGGAACGAGGCATCCGCATCGCAGAACAACGCGGGGCAGAATTATTGGTATTCCAATTGAACACCCCCGGCGGCGGCATTGCGCTGATGAATGAGATGGTGCGTGATATACGCGCCAGCACCGTGCCGGTGGTGGTCTATGTTGCGCCGCGCGGGGCAATGGCAGGCAGCGCCGGCACGGTCATCACGATTGCCGGGCATGCCTCAGCCATGGCGCCAGAAACGATCATCGGCGCTGCCAGCCCGATTGGCGGGCAGGGTGAGGACCTGGGCGAAACGGCAGCCGCCAAAGAGAAGAATGCCATCATCGCCACATTGCGCAGCCTGATGGAAGACCGCCCTCCCGAAGCTGTTCAACTGGCTGCGGAGACGGTCGAGACTGCACGCGCCGCCTCTGCCAGGGAGGCGCTCGAAGCCGGCATGATCGACTTCATCGCTGAGGACCTGGACGATTTGCTGGCGCAACTGGATGGGTTTACCGTCAAGGTGCAAGGCAAAGAGGTAACCCTGCGCACCGCGCGAGTGCAGATCGAGCCGGTGCGCCAATCGCTGATCGAGCAGTTGTTGATGGTGCTGACCAATCCCAACATCGTCTTCCTGCTGATTACGATTGGCGTGCAGGCAATCTTGATCGAGCTTTCCAGCCCGGGCGGGTGGGTTGCCGGTTTCATCGGCGTGGTCTGCCTGGCGCTGGCGACGTATGGGTTGGGCGTGCTGCCGGTGAACTGGTTCGGCTTGATCTTCCTGGTGATTGCATTTGTGCTGTTCATCCTGGAAATCAAGACGCCCACCACCGGCGCGCTGACCGCAGCCGGGGTCGGCTCGCTAATCGTCGGCGCGTTAGTGCTTTTCAACTCCCCGGGCACCCCCACCTTCCAGCGCGTCTCGGTGCCGCTGGTCGTCGGCACATCCTTGGTGACTGCAACGATCTTCCTGGTGGTGATCATGTTCGCCATCCGCGCCCAAAAAGCGCCCATCCGCACCGGACAGGAAAGCCTTGTGAACAAAGTGGGCGTCGCCCGCAGCGACCTGGCGCCCAAGGGCAGCGTTTACCTGGCAGGGGAATTATGGACTGCCGAATTGGAAGCTGGCGAACAGCCCGTGACCAAAGGCGAGAGCGTGGTCGTGGTGCGCGTCGAAGGATTACACCTGATCGTCAGGAAGGCTTAGCCCCCAGGGCGCGCTCGAAAAAGTCTGCCAGCACAGGATAGAGCTTTTCCTGGTTTGCCGGCTTGGCAATGCCATGTCCTTCATCCTCGAAAACCAACAAGTCGTAGGGGATTCGATGAGCCTCCAGGCGCTGGCGCACCTGGCGCACGTTCTCCGGCGTGACATTGGGATCCAGCGCGCCCTGGACGATGAGCAAACTGCCGCGGATGTTCTGCACAAAATTGATCGGCGAGCGTTCGTAATAACGCTCCGCCGCCTGTTCTGGGGTTCCACCCATCATCTCCTCGCTGTAGGGGCGCAGGTCGGGGCGGGTCGTTTGATAATCCACCACCAGGTCGGTCATGCCGCAAACCGGCGCTGAAGCGGCAATCAACTCAGGCGCAGCGTGAGTGATCTGGAACCAGGCGCTATAACCGCCATAGGAGGTGCCGGTGACTCCAATCCTGCCCGGCTCAGCCAAGCCGGCGCGAATCAACGCTTGCGCTGCCGTGGTAATATCCGCCTGTTCGCGCCCGCCCCAGCCATCCTCTTTGATGGCTTCACGAAACTGCAAGCCGTAGCCGGTGCTGCCGCGGTAATTGACATCCAGCACGTTGAAGCCGCGGAAGACGTAATACTGAACTTGCGGATTGAGGCGGTCTTCAGAGTGAGAAGTAGGACCGCCATGAATGTACAAGATGGCGCGCTTCGGGTTCGGTCGAGCGCGGTAAAGCCAGCCCTGGATTTCCAAACCATCGGATGACGACCAGCGAAACCGCTCTGCCGGGGTCAACTGCCCGGGCTGAAGGGTGGTGCGCTCCCAGGCACGCGTCAATGAAACCAGGTCCGAGGCTGACTGCGCCGCTAACTCAAAGCGAACCAGTTCCACCGGCGCCGTGGCTGCATAAAAGGAGGCAATCCAGGCGCCATCAGCAGCGCGTCCCAGCACCTGAACGTTTCCTGGCAGCGGTGGAAAACGCTGTTCGATTAGCGGCGCGTGAAGCGGATCGCCCTGCAAATCGATGAACGAGGGGGAATGGCTGGCAGCCTGGATTTCGTCCACGATAACCGTACCATCTGGCGAAACCCAGGCGCTTTCGATATTGCGCCGGGGATCATCCACCAGCCAGCGCAGGCGTTTGCTGCGCCAGTGATAAACCCCCAGGCTGATATGCTGCTGTGGTCTGCCATCGGTGGACTCCGAGATGACCAGGATGTGTCCGCCATCGGGAAACCAGCGGGCAAAGACTTTCTGATCGTCGCCTAAGTTGAGTATCTCCTCATCCACCTCTCCATTCACATCGACGAGGTGAAACTGTCTGCCCGCAGGATGACGGTCTTTCGTCGAATATAACAGGTGCGTTCCAGCCTGGTTCAGGCTGATGAACATGAAATTAGGCTTGGCAGGCTTTGCCAATGCAGTTACCTCGCCAGTGAGCAGGTCTTGCCGGTAAACCCAGGTGGCTTCGATTTCCTTCTTAGCTTGAAAATCAAAGTTGGCGCCGTAATACAACCAGCGACCATCAGGGCTCAGGTTGCCTCCTCGCAAGAAGAAAGGCGGACGATCAGCCGTCAATGGCTCCATCTTGAGCGGTTGATCGATATCGACCCTGAAAAGTCTGCTGCGTTCATCGCCATTATGGTCTTCAGAGACGAGCACTGCCCGCGAGTCCGGCGTCCAACTGACCAGGTAGGTGGCTTCAGGGGTATGGGTCAAAGCCAGCGGCGGGGCAGAGCCATCGGCTGGCACCAGGAACACATCCACATTCTCATGAACGCGGTACCAGGAAAACGCCACCCAGCGCCCATCCGGCGAGAGCAGCGCGTTGAGAATTGCCGGCAGATGGAGCAGTTGATGGAGAAATTCATCCGAAGTCATGAAGCCACCTTGTGACCACACTCCGGGCAAAACCTGGCGCCCTTGGGAATCTTTGCGCCGCACTCGACGCAATGCGCCTCAGCAAGGACTTTGGCGCCGCACTCCGGGCAGAATTTGACGTTGCCCGGCAGCGGCGCATTGCATTGCGGACAGGTGGCGCGCACACCTTTGCGCCAGCTCTTCTCTTGCAGCATCTCGCGGTCTTCTTCTGCGACCTTGGAATGCGCCCAAATTTCCTCGGTCGTGCGGGATGCCTGCGCGGCTGCCATCTCAACGCCCAGGTCTGGCGCGCATTCTTTACAGAGGCCGCGCTTTACGTTCCAACACCCCTTACGGCACACCCAGGTGGAACAGCGCGGGCATTGCACGAACTCAGGGCGTAATTCCTCCATGGCAGCGATAAACGCCTCGTCATGCGCCTTTTCCCAACCGGCAGAGCGTACCTTTTCACCCACCGTCGCCGCCGAGCTGAAGATACCGCCGAACAGGCTGCTGGCAGTTTCCAGCGCGCCTGAGACGCGCCCCACCGCCCAGGGCTTGAAACGCGTGCGATATCCAACGCCGCAGCGATTACAGAAGAACTCGAATTGAAAGCCTTCGTTCGTGCTCAAGTCAGAATAATTGCTGGTAAATTCAATTTTGTCAGACATCCTTTCCCTCCCAACACAGAACAGACCGCGTGAATGTATATCCCCTCGTAAATTTCATCCAACGCAAGGCGCAAAATGGCAGCACTGGAACTTTCGCAGGTTACGATTGCCTTTACAACCTTGCTTACAACGACTGATCGTCTTCAACGACGAGGCAAACGTGGCGCATTTTAGCCAGGGGGATGGTAATTGATCGTCTTCTTGGACGCTCTTTCGATCTCATCCGGCGAGAGCAACACAATCGTTTTGACCCTGGCTTGCCCAGCCGAAGAGGCAATCATCGAAAAAGATGAAGCGCTGACGTTATCAGGAAGCTCAGCGACCACGAACAGGTCCGTTTCCCCAAACGAGAAATAAACCACTTCCAGCCAGCCATTCAAGCTCTTGATGGCGTTCTCGATCACTTCCCTCTGCTTATAGCCGCCCTCTTTCAAGACGCCTTGTAAGCCAGACTCTGTATAAGTAATTTCGAAAAGATACTTGGGCATGATCACCTCCATCGTTTTCTCAGCGTTATACAATACGAACAGGCTATATAATACGAATGTATTGTAGCATCATTTGTGATGTCAGACCGACCGATCTCGTTTATGGTCAGCCACTGACATCAACCTCTGTACCGAAAAAGTTGAACAACTTTCAAGTCGCAGATGGGCAATCTGGGGTTCAGCCATCGGCTTCAGCCTGTGGCATGTTTCTCAGGGACCACTGGCGGGAGCAGCCATGCTGTTCTATGGATTGATTTTTGCGCTGGCGCGTTGGCGAGCAGAGGGCATCCTGGGGTTAGTCCTGGCGCATGGGATGATGGATCTCTCAGCAGCCAGGATGCTTCCCACACTGGAGGTTGCCAGCCTGGGCAAGCCAGAAATTTCCTGTACAATAGGTATGATTCTGGGACTGGTCTTACTGATGGCGCTGCCCCTCTACCTGTGGAAATGGCATCCTGACCTAAAAAGGAGTCTCACCGGTTAATTGCTTCGACACCCGCTCATCCAATCCCTGCTGACGCTGAAAGGAAACCCGCGCGCCTGCGTCTATACAGAACCGCTGTTTGTGATTCCTTATTTTTTGTACATTCCTTATGCTTCAATTTACATGCTTGCGCTGGGGCTTTCAGACCAGCAGGTCGGACTTATCACCAGCATCGGCATGGGCTGCCAGGTCTTCACCGCGCTGATCGGCGGCGCAATCACCGATAAATTCGGGAGGCGAATGACCACCTTTGTTTCAGACCTGGTCTCATGGAGCATTCCAGCGTTGATTCTTGTCCTTGCCCAAAATATCTGGTATTTTCTGGCAGCCGCCATCCTCAACAGCTTCTGGCGCATCTCGTCCATTTCCTGGACCTGCCTGATGGTGGAAGATGCCAAACCAGAACAAATCATCCCAATTTGGACCTGGGTGTACATTGCGGGTTTGATAGCCGCCTTCTTTGCCCCTTTATCTGGAAAACTGGTTGAAATAACGGGGCTGGCAACAGCGGCGCGCTGGCTGTATTTCTTCGCTCTAGTTACCATGACGATCAAATTCATCGTCCTGTTCGTTTACTCGACAGAAACCCAACGAGGGCGAGAGCGCTTATTGGAAACCCGCTCACAGTCCCTTTTCAAGCTGTTTAGCGAATACCACGGCGTTGCCGGGCAAATCCTGCGCGCGCCGCAAACGCTGCTCACCATGGGCTTATTGATCGTGATCGGCATTGGCGCCTCCATCAATGGCACTTTCTGGGGGATTCTCGTCACCCAGAAGCTGAAAATCCCCCCAGAGCACATCGCCCTGTTCCCGCTGGCGCGTTCCCTGGTTATGCTGGCAATGTTCTTCTTGATCACGCCGCGCCTTTCCAGCAAGCCATTCCATCGCCCGATGATCGCCGGGTTTGCGGGAATCATCTTGAGCCAGCTCTTGCTCATCGCCATGCCGGCTCAAAATTATTTCCTGCTGGTTATCAGCGCCATCCTGGAAGCCAGCAGCATTGCACTGGTCAACCCCCTGGTTGACTCCTTACTGGTCTTCACCGTTGACCCGGGCGAGCGCGCCCGCATCAACGCCATCCTGTACGTGTTTATTTTCCTGTTCACTTCGCCATTTGGCTGGATTGCCGGTACACTTTCGGGGTATAACCGAACCTTGCCGTTCGTCCTGAACCTGGCATTGTACGCCATCGGAATGGCGCTTGCCTGGCAGGTTGGTCGCACGAAAGCCTGGAAGGGAGCATAATCCATGAAACCAGAAGAGACAATCGTAAAAGGCAACTGCCCTTATTGCAGCGCTGCCCTCGAACCAGAAAACCAGGTATGCCCGGCATGCGGACGCTGGATCGAAGCCGCCGACTCCACCCTGTCCCAGCAAAAAAAGGCGCAACCTTCGCCAACTGCGCAATTCAACCTGCAAACGCTGAAGCTCTTGCTGCTCATCGGCGCAGGGTTAGCCCTGCTGTCATGCGGGCTGCTGGTGGGGGTGTATTTCTGGCTCAATCAACAACAAGAGAGAGCCCAGGTGCGAAACGCCACCCAGACGGTCATCGCCGCTGTCCGCACGGCTACAAGCCAGGCAGTTGCCGTCCAGGCGGCGCGGGCGACCCAATCCGCGCTGGCGACCCAGGCAGTCCAACTCACCCAGGAGGCGCGGGATTTACAGGAACTGCGCCAGCGCATCGCCGAATGGGATGAAATCATCGCTGAAGATTTTTCTTCCGACTCAGGCGCCTGGTTCATCGGAGATAGTGAAGATGAATGGGCGCGCGGCTCCTGGCGTATCGAAGCAGACCAATACCGCATCTCGCTGGAAGCCCTGGATGGCTTTTCCCAATGGATGTGGCCCGATCATGCTGACATTGGGAACGACTTCTACATGGCAACCCGCTTGAGCTTCATCGATGGACCAGAAACGATGGACGCTGGGGTGATCTTTCGACTGCAGGAAAGCGGCGAGTTCTATCTCTTCGACCTGCAGACAAACGGCGATTATTCCGTCTATTTGCGAACACCCGGAAAATGGGAATTGATCATCCCTGCGACCCCCAGCCAAGCCTGGCTGCCCGAGGCGCCGAACCTTTTGGAGGTGATTGGGCAGGCTGACACTTACCTGCTCTTTTTGAATGCCATCAAGCTGACCTCCTTCCAGGATGACCGGCTGAACGACGGGAAAGTCGGCATCCAGGTGGGCTTGCTTTCGCCAGGCGACGAGGGAAGTTGGGCATTTGACGATTTTATCTTGCGCATGCCTTGAAAACATCATAACATCTTTACTACAAAGGAGGTTTTCCTGTGAAAATCGAACTAACCACCCCGGCGCTGCTCTTTCCAGCCATCTCTTTGCTGCTGCTGGCTTATACCAATCGTTTCCTGACGCTGGCGAACCTGATTCGCGAGCTGCACGCCCGTTACAAAGCCGAACGAGACCAGCTCATCCCCGGTCAGATTGCTAACCTGCGCTACCGGGTTTACCTTATCAAGGATATGCAAGCCTTTGGCGTTGCCAGCCTGCTGCTCTGCGTGGTGTGCATGTTTGTCCTGTTTGCCGGTTGGGAATTAGCCGGCAGGCTCATCTTTGGCATCAGCCTGGTCTTGATGATCGCCTCCCTGGCGCTTTCGTTGCGCGAGATTCAAGTGTCGGTCGATGCCCTGGACTTGCGTCTGCGCGATTTGGAAGGAGAACAATAGTGAACCCCGCCGAAACTGGCATGATCGTCGTTTTCGTCACCGCTCCTTCTCAGGAACATGCTGAAGCGGTTGCCCGAAAGCTGGTGGAGGAACGGCTGGCTGCCTGTGTGAACATCGTGGCGCCAATCCGCTCCATCTACACCTGGGAAGGAAAGACGGTGGATGACCAGGAAATCCTGTTGTTAGTCAAAACGCGCGCCGAGTTGTTTACGGACAGGCTGGTGCCCGCCATCCGATCGATTCATCCTTACCAGGTGCCCGAGATCATCGCTTTGCCCATCCTGGCAGGTTCGCCCGATTACCTGAACTGGATCCAGTCGGTCACGCTGCCCGCAGGAGATGACCATGATCTATGACTTTGACGCCCTGCCTGATCGGCGGCTGACTGAGAGTTACAAATGGAATAAATATGGCGCAGATGTCCTGCCCATGTTCGTCGCTGACATGGACTTCATCTCGCCCGAGCCTGTCATAAGGGCGCTGCGCCAGCGCGTCGAGCATGGAATTTTCGGTTATCCCCAGGAAATCAAGGGCATACGCGAGGCGATTGTTCAATGGCTGGCGAGCCGGCATCATTGGAATATCCAGGCTGAAGACCTGGTTTTCATCCCCGGCGTGGTTGTTGGGCTAAACCTGTGCGGACAGGCTTTTACCAACGCGGGCGAGGGCATCTTAATGCAGCCGCCGGTTTATGGACCTTTCTTGCAAACCCCGCAATATGCCAAGGCGGTTCGGCAAGAAGCCGCTCTCATCCCGGAGGCAGCGACCGGGTCTTATCAGATTGACTGGGATGCCTTCGAGGCGGCTATTACCGACCAGACGCGCCTGTTCATGCTCTGCAACCCGCATAATCCGGTGGGGCGCGCCTTCCGCAAGGATGAATTAGAACGCCTGGCAGAAATATGCCTGAGGCATCGCCTGGTCATCGTTTCGGACGAGATTCATTGCGACCTGGTGTTCTCTGGTCGCCGGCACATTCCCATCGCCTCACTGGATGCAGAGATCGCCCGTAACACGGTCACGCTCATGGCGCCCTCGAAGACCTTTAATATCGCCGGTATCAATGCCTCGTTTGCCGTGATTCAAAACCCCGAATTGCGGATGAAATTCCAGAAAGCCAGAGCAGGCTTGGTGGGCGATGTCAACCTGATGGGTTGGGTGGCGACGCTGGCAGCCTTCCAGGAAGGCGCAGAATGGCTGGAACAACTGCTGTTGTACCTGGAAAGAAACCGCGATGACTTAGCCGCTCATATCGCCCAGCATTTTCCCGGCATCCGCCTGTCAAAACCCGAAGCCACTTATTTAGCGTGGCTGGATTGTCGAGAGCTTAATCTAGAGGGAGGACCTTACCGTTATTTCCTGGAAAAAGGCGGCGTGGCGCTCCAAAACGGAACCGATTTTGGGCAAGCTGGCGAAGGGTTCGTACGCCTGAATTTCGGGTGTCCGCGCAGCCTGCTGGCAGAGGCTTTGGAGCGCATGAAGAAAGCGCTGAACACCTGAAGTGAGACCCCAGAAAAGGCAATTGATGACAACTGTCATCGGAAAGGGTGACATCCGTGACTGGCAAGCTTCCGGTCAAGGCAAGTATATTTATGGCAGGCGGCGACCTCTTGGTCACATCGGTCAACATCGAAACAGAATAGAGGAGGAAATCATCTATGAGCGAGCAAATCTCGCGTGAATTCTTGGCAATTGACCGTAAAGCGCGCGCCAGGACGCCCTCCCTGGAAGTGCCTACCCGCTCTGTCCCTGAGCGGATTCGCGACTTCAATGACATCACCATTCCCATGACGCCCGAACAAGCCATGGCAGAAGCCGCACGCTGCATTCAATGCCCTGATCCTGCGCCTTGTATGCTAGCCTGCCCGGCGCACAATGACATCCCTACCGCCATGTACTTGATCGAGCAGGGCGAATTCCTGAAAGCGGCGCAGCTTTACCGCGAAACGAGTTCGATGCCCGAAATTTGCGGCAGGGTGTGTCCGCAAGAGCAGCTCTGCCAGGGGTCTTGTTCGCACCTGAAATCACACGCGGCGGTGATGACCGGTCCGCTGGAAGCCTTTGTAGCCGATTACGAGCGGCAAATACAAGGCGTCACTATTCCAGTAGGACAGCCCACGGGAAAGCGAGTTGCCATCGTCGGCTCCGGACCGGCGGGACTTTCCTGCGCAGAACAACTGGTGCAGAAGGGTCACGAAGTGACAATCTTCGAAGCCAAGCCAGCCGCAGGCGGCTTATTGACCTACGGCATCCCAAACTTCAAGATTCCCAAAGAGATCGTCTTCAACCGCATCCACGATCTCGAATGCGCCGGCGTGAAGTTCGTCTTCAACGCCAAGATTGGAAAAGACCGGAAAATCGATGATCTCTTCGCCGAAGGGTACCAGGCTGTCTTTGTAGGGGTGGGCACGTTGATCGATGCGCCGATGGAAGTGCCCGGCGAAGATCTGCCTGGCGTTTACAAGGCAACCGACTTCCTGGCTCGCGCCAGCCTGCCGCTGGACCTCCTGCCGCCCGAACTGCAGGCAAGACCTGAGATCGGGAAACGGGTCGTGGTCATCGGCGGCGGCGACACCGCCTCGGACTGCCTGCGCACCGCGCTGCGCCTCGGAGCGGAGGAGGTGACCTGCCTTTACCGCCGTACAATCAAGGAAATGCCCGGCGGCTGCCACGACCGGATGATGGCGCTCGAGGAGGGCGCTAATTACCAGTTCCTGACGCAGCCAATCCGCTTCATCGCCGGTGAAAATGGTCGCCTGGCGCAGATCGAATGCATCCGCATGGCGCTGGGCGAACCAGACGCCAAGGGACGCCGTAGACCCGTGCCGGTGGAAGGATCCAACTTCATCGTCGAAGCCGATACTGCTGTGCTGGCGCTGGGTTACTGGCCCGATCCGCTGATCGGCGAAACGACGCCCGGTTTGGAGACGAAGAATTACGGCTTGATCGTGGTGGATGCAAATACCGGCGCCACCTCTCGACCGGGGGTCTTCGCCGGCGGCGATGACGTCACCGGTCCCAGCCTGGTGGTCACCGCAATGGTGGCAGGACGTAAATCGGCTAAAGCCATCGACGAGTATCTCAAAACGCTATCTTAGCGGGCAACAAGGGCGGTTTCGGGGGACAATCGTACCTGTGTCGCCTCCTGGTTCCACAGGTAGCCAGCTTATATTTGCACGCGTCGCAACGCATTAACAGAAAGACTCATCGGGAGGCAAACTATCGGTAGCGTCTTGCTGTTCTTGCAGACGGATGACTTCTGGCGCGACTATCTTGATATGCTTTACGCAGGAATCAAGGTTATTCGTGCCTCCAAAAACGCCTCCGACGGCGCTAGAGCTGTCTTTGAAGATTTATCCGGCAATTGATGGGACCTGGCTGGTCGGGCGCAAGCAAAGGATGTACCTGCTTCGGTCAATAATGCCAAAGCGCTAACTGGGTAATCCTGGGGTAGAATTGATTCCAGGACAGCCCATGTTTTGATAAATGCTGTCGAATGGAGAATACCATGTACGAACGTATGACCGATAAGACCAGCCCGCCCTCGGATGCAGATATGATTCAATTCATCGGACATCCCCTGGATAAAGCCTGGACTGCCTTGCGCCAATTCCTGGTCGAAACCTACGACATTACACCCAAACTCGACCCCGGCGGAGTGAAGTACGGCTGGAACCTGCAGCACCGCAGCGGCGGGCGACCTTTGTGCGAAATGTACCCGGAACGGGGTTCCTTTACAGCCCTGGTCATCCTGGGCAAAGCCGAACTGGAACAGGCTTTGGAAAGGCAGGAAACCTTTGGCGCAACCGTCCGAAAAGCGCTGGTAGAAACGCCCAGGTATCACGATGGCTGCTGGATGTACATCCGAGTGGCTGACCCGTTGACCTGCCGCCAGGATGTGCAGGACATCGAGCAACTCATCTTGATCAAGAAGAAGCCGCCCCGGAAAAAGGCATCCATGTAAAAGGCATGCCGTGGCTTAAAAGGCGGCTACTCTACTCTTTGAACGCTTCAGACCTTGGGAGAGCACTCATGAAAAATCTAATGCGCTGCCTGTACTGTGGTCTGCTGCAGGACGAGCCGGCTGGGGTAAAAGAATGCCAGCGCTGCGGCGGTGAATTGGCTTTCGAGACTCAGAAGCCGAGCAGCCTGGGAGGGGGATACTTGATGACGCAAATGGAATTGGACCAGGTCAAAGCGCCGGCAGGGCAAACCGTTGATCGGTATCTGCTGGTGACGCTCAAGACGCCGGCGCAAGTCCCGCCGGAACAGGCGGCGCCAACCACATCCGGTCGTCCACCGCTGAGCTTTACCGCGGTGCTGGATGTTTCCGGATCAATGCAGGGAGAGAAACTGGCGCAGGCAAAGGAAGCCATCCGCCTGGCGCTGCGCATCTTGCGGGAAGGTGATGTCTTATCGCTGGTAACCTTTTCTGACCAGATCCGCTGCGTGCTCGAGCCAACCGAGGTGACTGCCCAGGCGCGAAAAACGGTGGAAAGCGCCCTGCAGGAGATCATGGCGACCGGCATGACCGCATTGGACGGCGGACTGGCGCTGGGCATCGAAAAGGCGCTGGTAATGAAACGGACCAACAACCTGGTATTGCTGCTCAGCGATGGTCAAGCCAACGTCGGCGAGACCGACCTGGAAAAGGTGGGGCAGCGCAGCCAGAGGGGACGGCAAGAGGGGTTGACGATCTCCACCCTGGGCGTCGGCTTGGATTACAACGAAGCCCTGATGGCAGAGATTGCCATCCAGGGCGGCGGGCGGTTCTACCACATCCAAAACGCACTACAAATTTCCGCCTACCTGAGCGGCGAGTTGGGCGAAATTGCCAACCTGGCAGCGCGCGGGGCGCGCCTGTCGCTCAACCTGCCCCCCGGCGCCGTCCTGGTGCCGCTCTCGGCAGCCTATCCCTCAGAGATGAGCGACGGACAGGCAATTGTGCAGGTGGGCGACATTCCCTGCGATGTCGAGCTGGAGATTCCGCTGCGGCTGACTCTATTTGCTCAAAAAGCCGACGCCCGGCTGAGCATCACCGGCGAGGTAAGCTATCAATCGCCGGCAGGAAATATGCTCAGTGATGCACTGAACCGGGTGACTGTACGCTTCATGGCTGCTGGGGAATTTATTCCCAAAGAAGGCATCATCGTCCCAACCGCCGAACGGGTGTTTCGGCACCTGCGCGCAGCCCACGTGCTTACCGCCGCGCGCCGGATGACCAGCAGCCCCAAAGCCGGAATCCAGGAGGCGCGCATCGGGATGGAGACGTTGCGGGAATACGCAGCGCGCCTGGGCACAGCGTCTGCCCAAGAAATGCTGCTCGAACTGGACAATGACCTGGGCGCCATGGCAGCTTCGCCAGCCCACGCCAAGCAGCAAGTGGCAGCGGCTTTCAGGATGCAACGCAGCACCAAGGATTTCGGGCAAAAGGACAAAAGCCAGGGATAATGGTTCAAGCAGCAGGCGCATAAGCGCCAAGAGCGTCCGCTCCAATGCCGCGCCATTGAGAAAAGATTCATATAGCCTGAAGGCAAGCGAAGGCGGTCATTACGGTCACCGCCTTTGCTTGCTTTAATGTCAGAGGGAAAGGAAGATTTCCCATCCTCCGCCTCTTCACCGCCAACCACAGTCAGGGCAGAAGTCACCTTAAGGATTAATGTTTGATAAGAACCTATATTAAACCTTGACAATTATTATACATTACATTATTATCACTGCCAGTAAAATAAGTTTTGTACAATATTAGTCTAAAAGGAGTTCACAATGAAAAAGTTTCTCACCTTCTCAAGTTTGTTGATCGTTTTGTCCCTGGTTCTGGCGGCTTGCGCCCCAGCAACCACTCCCGCTCCGACCATGGCGCCAGCCCAGGAAGAAATGCCGCAGCCTACGGCAACGCCCATGCCGGAACCCACTGCGATGCCCGAACCGACCGCTACCGAAGCGCCCAAATCCATCGTTGACATCGCTGTCGCCGATGGTCGTTTCACCACCCTGGTGGCTGCCCTGCAAGCGGCTGACCTGGTTGGCGCGCTGAGCGGCGAAGGGTCTTTTACGGTCTTTGCCCCCACTGATGACGCTTTCGCCAAGCTGCCCGCCGGCACTGTCGAGGCTCTGCTAAATGATATTCCGGCATTGACCAACATTCTGCTCTACCACGTGGTCAAGGGCGGCGCTGATGCTGCTGTCGTGACATCCTTCGACAGCCTGACGACACTGCAAGGCAAGAAGATCAACATCAAGGTGGAGGATAACAAGGTCTTCATCAACGACGCCCAGGTTATCATTGCCGACATCCAGGCATCCAATGGCGTAATCCATGTCATCGACACTGTCCTCTTGCCGCCATCTAACACCATCGTGGATGTGGCGGTCAAGGATGGTCGCTTCACCACTCTAGTAGCTGCCTTGGAAGCTGCTGGACTGGTTGACGCCCTCAAGGGCGAGGGTCCCTTCACCGTCTTCGCCCCCACCGACGACGCCTTTGCCAAGCTGCCTGCTGGCACTGTGGAAGGCCTGTTGCAGGACATTCCTGCCCTGACCAACATCCTGACATACCATGTTGTGCCTGGTAAATTGATGGCTGCCGATGTGCTCGCCAAAGATTACCTGAACACACTGCAGGGTGAATCCGCCCGCATCAAGCTCGAGGGCGACAAGGCAATGATCAATGACGCCCAGATCATTATCACCGACATCGAGACCGACAATGGCGTCATCCATGTCATCGACACCGTGATCCTGCCTGGTAAGTCTGTGGCTGAGCTGGCAGTCGCTGATGGTCGCTTCACCACCCTGGTGGCTGCGCTGGGCGCTGCTAATCTGGTCGAGACGCTGAGCGGCGAGGGTCCCTTCACCGTCTTCGCCCCCACCGATGATGCTTTTGCCAAGCTGCCCGCCGGCACGGTCGAAGCGTTGCTGAAGGACATTCCCCAGCTCACAAACATCCTGCTCTACCACGTCGCTTCTGGTAAGCTGATGGCAGCCGATGTGCTCACTCAGGATTACCTCCCGTCGGTTCAGGGCGAGTCGATCCGCATCAAAGTCGAAGGAAACAAGGTCATGGCGAATGAAGCTCAGATTATCATCACCGACATCGTTGGCTCGAACGGCGTGATCCATGTCATCGACAGCGTGATCCTGCCTGGCAAAACTATCGCCGATGTCGCCGTTGCTGACGGTCGCTTCACCACCCTGGTGGCTGCGTTGGACGCCGCCAAGCTGGTTGAAACGCTGAAAGGCAAAGGACCCTTCACTGTCTTCGCCCCCACCGATGACGCTTTCGCCAAGCTGCCCGCCGGCACGGTCGAAGCGCTGCTGAAGGACATTCCCCAGCTCACAAACATCCTGCTCTATCACGTTGTTCCTGGTAAAGTCATGTCCGAAGATGTCGTCAAGCTGACTGAAGCTGCCACGGTGCAGGGTCAGAAGGTCACCGTAAAGGTCGATGGCGGCAAGGTTTTCATCAATGACGCTCAGGTGATTATCGTGGATATCGTCACCGCCAACGGCGTGATCCACGTGATCGATACAGTGCTGCTGCCCAAGTAAGCAACAAGCATTTTCCTCTCCTCCTTGAACTCGAGGCGCCCAGTGATGGGCGCCTCGACGTTTTAAGTGCGGTTTTGTCTTGTGCTTATACGGTTTCGGGGATGACTTCAGCGGCGAGGGCGTAAGAAAACTCCAAGCCATCCTTGCCACGGTCCACCTGGATGACGGCGTTCTCAGGGAACTCGCCAGACAATATCTTGAGCGCCAGCGGATCTTGTAGCTCCCGCTGGATGGCGCGTTTCAGGGGACGTGCGCCGAAATCGGAATCATAACCGACCTCAGCCAGGAATTCGCGGGCGGGCTGGCTGACTTCGAGGGTGTAACCGCGCTCTTCGACCAGCTTCGCCAGCCGTTTGAGCTGGATATCCACAATCGCCGTCATGTGCTGGCGCGTCAACGGGTGGAAGATGACAATTTCGTCGATGCGGTTCAAGAATTCAGGGCGGAAGTGCATTTGCAGCACGCGGGTAATCTCATCCCGCGTCACCTTGCGACCGCCCTCCCACAACTGGTTGCCCAGGTTGGAGGTCATGATCACTACCGTGTTGCGAAAGTCCACCGTGCGCCCATGCCCATCAGTCAGGCGACCTTCATCCAGGAGCTGTAACAGCACGTTGAAAACCTCGCTGTGCGCCTTTTCAATTTCATCGAACAGCACCACGCTGTAAGGGCGCCGGCGCACGGCTTCGGTAAGCTGACCGCCCTCCTCATAACCGACATACCCCGGCGGAGCGCCAATGAGGCGCGAGACGGTGTGCTTCTCCTGATACTCGCTCATGTCGATGCGAACCATGGCGCGCTCGTCATCGAAGAGGAATTCCGCCAGGGCGCGCGCCAGCTCGGTCTTGCCGACGCCAGTAGGACCCAGGAATATGAAGGAACCAATGGGGCGGTTCGGGTCTTGCAGCCCGGCGCGGGCGCGGCGCACCGCGTTGGAGACCACGCGCAGGGCGTCATCCTGACCTACCAGGCGCTCACGCAGCCGCTCTTCCATGTGAATCAGCTTTTGAGTCTCGCCCTCGAGCAGGCGGCTGACCGGGATGCCCGTCCAGCGCGCCACTACCTGGGCAATTTCCTCCGCGTCCACTTCTTCCTTGAGCAGCGCCCCCTCCTGCTGAAGCTGCTTCAGACGGCGTTCACCTTCCTGCAATTTCATTTCCAATTCGCGTAGCGTGCCATAGCGCAGGCGGGCGACTTTTTCCAATTCGTTTGCCCGCTCGGCGCGCTCCATTTCCAGGCGCGTCGTTTCGATCTGCTCCTTGATGCGGTTCAGCTCGGTGATGGCTGCCTTCTCATTCTGCCAGCGAGTATGCAACTGTTGAGACTGCTCACGCAAGTCTGCCAGCTCTTTCTCCAGCTTTTCCAGGCGTTCCTTGGAGGTGCGGTCTTTTTCCTTCAACAGCGCCTGCTTCTCAATTTCCAACTGCATGATCTGGCGGTCCACCTGGTCGAGCGCCTGGGGCTTGGAGTCGATTTCGGTGCGCAGGCGCGCAGCCGCTTCATCGATCAAGTCAATGGCTTTATCCGGCAGGTGGCGGTCGGTGATGTACCGGTTCGAAAGCGTGGCGGCAGCGATGGTTGCAGCATCGGTAATGCGCACGCCATGATGCACTTCGTAACGTTCCTTCAAGCCGCGCAGGATGCTGATGGTATCCTCGACCGACGGCTCGCCCACCAGCACAGGCTGGAAGCGGCGCTCGAGGGCGGGGTCTTTTTCGACGTACTTGCGGTATTCATCCAGCGTCGTTGCGCCGATCATGTGCAGCTCGCCGCGCGCCAGCATCGGCTTGAGCATGTTGGAGGCGTCCATAGCGCCCTCGGCAGCGCCGGCGCCCACCACCGTGTGCATCTCATCCACGAACAGGATGATCTCGCCTGAGGCGTCGGTGATCTCCTTCAAAGCGGCTTTGAGGCGCTCCTCGAATTCGCCGCGGTATTTGGCACCCGCCACCATCGCAGAGAGGTCCAACTGCACCAGTCGCTTGCGCTTCAAGCCTTCGGGCACATCGCCATTGACGATGCGCTGCGCCAAGCCCTCGACGATGGCGGTCTTGCCCACGCCGGGGTCGCCGATCAAGGCGGGGTTGTTCTTGGTGCGGCGGGAAAGAATCTGCACCACGCGGCGGATTTCTTCATCACGCCCAATGACCGGGTCGAGCTTGCCCTGGCGCGCCAGGGCAGTCATATCGCGTCCGTATTTTTCCAGCGCCTGGTAGGTATCCTCCGGGGTTGCCGAGGTCACCCGCTGCGAACCGCGCACGCTCTGCAGCGCCTTGAGGATGGCATCCTTGGTCAATCCATAGGATGCCAGGCGCTTACCTTCGATGCTTTCAGTCAAACCCAGCAAGAGGTGTTCGGTCGAAACGTAATCGTCCTGCATCCCCTTGGCGTAACGTTCGGCGGCAGCCAGCACATCCGCCGCCTGCCGCGATAAGCCCACTTCGCCGGCGGATCCGCCGTAAACCTTGGGGCGCTTCTCCAGCTCGTCCACCAGCTCCTGGCGCAGCGCCGCGACGCTCCCCGCCACGCGGGTGACCAGCGCCGGCACGACGCCTTCATCCTGACGGATGAGCGACAGCAGCAAATGGGCAGGCTCAATGGCTTGATGATTCAAATCCTGAGCCAGCCGTTGCGCAGCAAGCAAAGCTTCCTGTGATTTTTGCGTATATCGTTCTAAATTCATCTTTACCTCCTGAGATACCCATTAAGACAAATTTGGTTTCTAACTATCTGCCGGCTGCACCCGGCAGAGGCAGAATGTTGATGGAATATCTCTACGAATCAAAACAGGTTATCAGCAGGTCGTTTGACCTGCCGATAACCTGAATATAGAGAAGGGATGTAGAAATTACATCAAAGGAATATAAAAACTTTGTATAAACCTGAGCAGTGATAGGCGTTTTGTCAGCAACGCTGGCTGATCCGCGCCTTCAGCCGCTTTACTGCAAGGCGCAGGCGAGCAAATTCCACTCAGGCGTTTTCACCAAATACAGGGTTCATCGATAGCCTCTCACCTCCTGCCCCTCTCCCGTTGGACGAAGGGAGCATTTCATGGCAACTTGGCGCAGCGAAAGCCAATATGGACTGCCTCCAGGGCGGGCTTGTAGCTGTAACGCAGGGCAGAGCGCAGGTTAAAGGCGTCGCTCAGCCAGGAGCCGCCGCGCAGGACGCGCTCTTCGCCGGAGGCAGGTCCCAAGGGATTGCGCACCTTGGGCGGCAGCGAGGCATAGTAATTGGGATCCAGCCAATCGGCAGTCCACTCCCACACATTGCCTGCCAGGTCGAAAACGCCATAAGGACTCTGCCCGGCAGCATACCACCCGACCGGCGAGGTATCGGCAAAGCCATCATCGAAGGTCTCGATCGAACGCGGCTCGTTGCAATTGCGGTCGCAGGAATTGGCGTAAGAGCCATCGAAGGTATTTCCCCAGGGGTAAAACCTGCCGTCCGTTCCACGGGCAGACTTTTCCCATTCTGCCTCGCTCGGCAGGCGGGCGCCGCGCCACTGGCAATAGGCGCGGGCATCGAACCAGGTCACGTGAATCACCGGGTAGTTATCATAGGCAGGATCGCCGTAGTAAGAGGCGCGCGTCTTCGAGCTGGTATCTGCCGGCGGGCGGCACGCCCCCTGGCGGACACATTCGGCATATTGGGCGTTGGTGACCTCGTACTGGTCGATATAGTAACTATCGAGATAGACGATGTGTTCACCAGCCTCATTCTTGAATCTCACCGGATCGCAGGCGGCGCCTTTGTACAGCCCCGGGCAAATGCCCATCACCCGCTGCATATCGCTGCCCATGACGAATTCCCCCTCCGGCACCAGCACCATGGCAACGCCATAGCGGTCGACGATGCGGTCGGGCAGCGAGAGCGGCGTAGGTGACAGCGGCAGGGCGGTTGGAGCGGGCGTGTTGGTCACTGCTGGCGGCTGGGTAGGCGCAGGCGCCAGGGTTGGTTCGGGGGTGCGGCTAGGTTCCTGCTGCCCGGCTGGCGCGGCAATGGCTTCGGTGGGTGTATCCTGCAAGCTGACCGGCGTATCGGTGAGGGGGGCAACGGCAGCCAGCGTGTATTTTCCCGCTGGCTGGGCGCGGTTGATCAAAAAACGCCTGACCATGAAGCCGCCCACTACCAGGGCGCAGATCAGGAAAACAGCCCCCGCGCCCAATGCCGTCCACAGCAGCGAGGAGTTCTGGCGGGCTGGCGCGGCGACGGGCGCAGGCGCCATCTCTGGACGAGAGGGATGGGCTGCCGGCTGAGCCATTGAACTCTCCGCAGCAGGCGCGGCTTGCTTGATTGTCACAGGCAAAACAGGAGCCGCCCGGTGAGTAGACAGCTCTGCCTGGCTTTCGACATACGCCCGCTTCCATGCCGCCAGGAACTCACCCATCGAACTGTAGCGGTCATCAGGGTTCTTAGCCAGAGCCTTGAGCAGCACCGGTTCCAGCCGGTCGGGGATGTCAGGATTCAAAGCCGTGGGCGGCGGCAGCGTATCCTGGATTTTCTTGAGCAGCACCGCTACCGGCGTTTCGGCTTGAAAAGGCACCTTGCCGGTCAGCATTTCATATAGCACCACCCCAAGCGAGTAAATATCGCTCCGCTGATCCAAAGGCAGTCCCTGCGCCTGCTCGGGGCTCATGTATTCCGGCGTGCCGGTGATCATGCCGGTAGCGGTAAGCTGCGTGGCGCCCTCGACCATTTTAGCAATGCCAAAATCGGTCAGAAAGACCGTGCCGCGCGCGTCCATCATCACGTTGGATGGCTTGATATCGCGGTGTATCACCCCTTGCTCATGAGCGTAAGCCAGCGCCTCGGCAAGCTGGCAGAAGATGCGGTCAATCTCAGCCAGCGACAACCTCTTTTGGCGAATACGGTCAGTTAGCGTGCCAGCTTCCAGCAGGCGCATCACCAGGTAGGGCAGGTCGTCGCTCTCGCCATAATCGTACACCGGCAGGATATTGGGGTGTTCCAGCCTTGCAATAAGGCGCACCTCTTGCCGAAAACGCCTGATAAATTCTTCTCGCTGGGCGAACTGGTACGGTAAAACCTTGATGGCAACGTGGCGGTCCATCGGAGCATGATAAGCTTTCCAGACCACTGCCATTCCCCCGCGTCCCAATTCATGAATGAGACGATAAGGACCAAACATGGCGCCGGGTTGTAATGGGCTCACAGGCACCTCCTCCCTTTATTATGACAAAGTTTTCGATTTTGCGCCACCCCGGCGTCAAGGGGTGGTTCGAGATGAGTATCCAGGTCAGTTGCCTCGGACAAGCTTTCGATATAAACTTATACCGACCGCCTTACTATCTTACCGAAGGAGCTCCCCTCATGCTGACACGATTACGAAACTCTCCCTGGACTTATGCGGTGGGTATGCTGGCATTGATGATTCCCAGCCAGGCTTTCAGCACCTATTACAGTTATTTTTATGTGGATAAGCTGGGCTTGGCGGTAGGGCTGGCAACCATTGCGCGCACCATTTATATGATCTGGGATGCCGTCAATGACCCAATCTTTGGGTATCTTTCGGACGGCACGCGCTCTCGCTGGGGACGCCGCCGTCCATGGATCATTGCCACACTGCCCTTGTATGCATTGTTCTTTGTGCTGGTGTTCACGCCGCCCGAACGGCTGGCAACCCAGGCATTGTTCGTCTGGTTTACACTGGCGTTGGTCTTATTCGAAACTATGGCTGCTATCCAGTGGACGAACTATGGAGCGCTCTTTCCAGAGCTGTTCCGCGGCGAAGCGCAACGCGCCCGCGCCTCGGCGATCCAGCAGGGGTATCAAATTCTGGGCATCCTGATCGGCGCAGCGGTGACGCCGATCATCTTTGCTGCCCTGGGATTTCAAAAAATGGCTGTCCTGTTTGCTGTCGCTTATGCCATTCTGATGATCGGCTGCATATACTCCGTTCAGGAAAGTCCCGAAGGGCAGGCAAGCCCGCCTCTCAAGTTGATACCGGCATTTCGCGAGACACTGCGCAACCGTCCCTTTTGGGTTTTCAACATTGCCAATTCCTTTGCCCAAACGGTCAACGGGCTGCTGGGATCGATGATTCCATTCTATGCCAAGTATGCGTTGCGCATTCCCGAAGGGCAGGTATCTATCCTGCTGGCAATGATTTTCATCCCGGTGATTCCACTGGTGAGCGTTTGGGCGTGGATGATTCGCCGATTTGGCGCCCGCCGCGCCTGGCAGATTGCGCTGGCAGTTTATGCCCTGTCGGTCATCCCCATGGCGTTCGTCCGCGGTTTAGCCGGCGGCGCCGCGGGTGGTTTTCTGGTCAGCTTTGGGCTGGCTGGTTTCCTGGTGACACCCAGCGTGGTGGGCGCAAAAATCATCGACTGGGATTACCAAAACACCGGTCGGCGCCGGGAGGCGATCTACGGCGCAGTCGGCGGGTTTATCACCCGCGCCAGCGCTTTCCTTTCTGCCCTGGCTTTTTGGGTGGTGGGCATGATCTATGGTTATGAAAGCGGTCAAAACCCGGGACCAAACCCTGAAGGCGCCTTCCGATTTTTGATGAGCGCCGTCCCGTTCGCCCTGCTACTGATTGCTTTCTTGATCACCTTCCTGTTCCGGGAACCCAAACCAGCGTCCCCGGCAGCGGCTGAAGCAGCCAGTACTGAACCGGCTCCATGAGCCAGGGAGAGGATTTTCATGGGACGATACCTGATTCTCAACGCTGATGATTTTGGCATGTGCCACGCCTCCACAATAGCGATCATCCAACTAATGGAGGCGAACCTCATTTCATCCGCCACGCTGATGGCGCCATGCCCCTGGTTCGCCTCCGCAGCAGCTTACGCCCGACAACATCCAGAAAAGTGCATTGGGCTTCATCTCACCTTCACCAGCGAGTGGCAGGGTTACCGCTGGGGACCGGTATCCCGTCAGGGGATTGCCTCGCTGACCGAAAACGGCGCCTATTTCCCGCCTACTGTGCTGGCTGTCGAGCAAAACGCACAACCGGAGGAGGTGGCACGCGAGATTCAGGCGCAGATTGCCCTGGCGGAACAGGCTGGCGTTGCTATTTCCCACCTGGACAATCACATGGGGTCATTGTACGGCGTTTACGGCATTCAAAGCCATCTGCCGCTGGTGCTGCAAGTTTGCGCCGAACGAAAACTGCCCTTTCGCCTGCCAACCGCCTTCCTGTCAGGCGATGCGATTGGCGAGACCCTTTCGCCGCAGGCACAATCTGCGCTCGGACAGCTTGCCGGGCTGGCTCGCTCCTTAGGTATACCGATTCTGGATTGTCTCCTGGCGCATCCTTATGAAAAACAGCCAGGAGAAACTTACGAGACCTTTCGCGACATGGTCTGCCAGAAATCGACCCGTCTTCCCGAAGGCATCCATGAACTCTTCATCCACCCGGCAATAGACACCCCCGAATTGCGCGCCATCATCCCCGATTGGGAAAAGCGACTCTGGGAATACCGTTTGCTGTCCGATCCAACCTTCCGAGAGACGATTCTCCGCCATGGCATCCAGTTGGTGGACTGGCGCCAAATGAGGGACCTCGGAGGTGGCTGAAAAATCGACCATCTTGCCTGTCACCTTTTGTGAAATTTTTCATTTGACTCTGAACAACCATTTGTTATAATTAATTTATCCTCGACGCGTCTCTGACACGCAATGTGTGGGCGTTGGAACAAGCGTTATCATCTTTAGAATTTGTTCCGGACCAGTTTTTTCCCCAACGCACACATGGTAAATTTACCCAAACCAAAATTCATTTGTATATTCACATTGTTGATCGGCTTCTGGTTAATATATGAGCCAGGGTTGTCGGCTGTACTCAGGCTGGACACCCCTATCCTCGATAGCTTCAACCGCCGTAATGGCGTCATTGGAAAGAATTGGTCCGGCGCGACCTTGGGATACAGTATCTATAACAACCAGCTCGATGTGACCACTGGCGGCGATATCTTTTGGGATGTCACCCGCTTCAATGCGAACCAACAGGCATCGATTTTACTGGCATCTATCGACCCTGCTGCGAATGAAATTGATCTGCTGCTCAAATCACAGAGCAAAACATCTTTCAAGAGCGGTGTCATCAAGGTATTATATTCGCCGGCTGGAAAATATATACAAGTCCTGACCTACAGCAACAGCCAGGGCTGGGTGCAGCATGGCAGCAACGTGCCAGCCGATTTCCGGAATGGCGACCAATTTGCAGCGCGCGCTTCCTCCGAAGGAACGGTTGAGATTTTCCAAAACGATAACCTGATTGGCACGCGTAATATATCTGGCTGGCTTTATAACGCCAATACAGGTTACATCGGCTTGTCAGTGGGTAATTTTACAAACGTTTGGCTGGATGATTTTGGAGGTGGCAACTATACACCAGCCTCAACCGCTACCGCAACAATGACTGCTTCTCAGACCGTCACGTTAACCGCCACCAGGACGGAATCCTTTACTCCGACGCCCTCCAGCACCGTCACCCCTGAGCCGACCTTCACTGCCACCTTCACTCCAACGCCCTCGAACACCGCCACCCCTCTGCCAACCTTCACCGCTACCGGCACAGCTACCTTCACCCCGACGCCTTCGAGCACCGCCACCCCTGAGCCGACCTTTACTGCCACCGGCACAGCCACCTTTACCCCGACGCCCTCGAATACTGACACCCCTGAGCCGACCTTTACTGCCACCGGCACAGCTACCTTCACCCCAACGCCCTCCAGCACCGCCACCCCAGAGCCGACCTTCACTGCCACCGGCACAGCTACCTTTACCCCAACGCCCTCCAGCACTGCCACCCCAGAGCCGACCTTCACTGCCACCGGCACCGCCACCTTTACGCCGACTCCCTCCGGCACTGCCACCCCTGAGCCAACTTTCACTGCCACCGGCACAATAACTTTCACCCCGACGCCATCCAGCACCGCCACCCCTGAGCCGACCTTTACTGCCACCGGCACAGCTACCTTCACCCCAACGCCCTCCAGCACTGCCACCCCTGAGCCGACTTTCACTGCTACCGGCACCGCCACCTTCACCCCGACGTCCTCCAGCACTGCCACCCCAGAGCCGACCTTCACTGCCACCGGCACAGCCACCTTCACCCCGACGCCTTCGAACACCTCTACCCCACTGCCAACCTTCACCGCTACCGGGACAGCCACCTTCACGCCGACTTCCTCCGGCACTGCCACACCGGCGCCAACCTTCACCGCCACCGGGACAGCCACCTTCTGTCCAACGCCCTCGGACACCGCCACCCCTGAGCCGACCTTCACCGCCACCTTCACCCCAACGCCCTCGAACACTGCCACCCCAGAGCCGACCTTCACCGCCACCTTTACCCCGACACCCTCCAGCACTGCCACCCCCGATCCAACCTTTACCGCCACGGGCACAGCCACCTTTACCCCGACGCCCTCGAACACTGCTACCCCTGAGCCGACTTTCACCGCAACCGGCACCGCCACCTTCACGCCGACGCCATCCAGCACTGCCACCCCAGAGCCGACCTTCACTGCCACCGGCACCGCCACCTTTACGCCGACGCCCTCGGACACCGCCACCCCTGAGCCAACCTTCACTGCCACCGGCAACGCCACCTTCACCCCAACGCCCTCGAACACTGCTACCCCTGAGCCGACCTTCACTGCCACCGGTACAGCCACCTTCACCCCGACGCCCTCGGACACCTTCACCCCAGAGCCGACCTTCACCGCCACCGGCACAGCCACCTTTACGCCGACTTCTTCCAGCACTGCCACCCCTGAGCCGACCTTTACCGCCACCGGCACCGCCACCGGCACAGCTACCTTCACGCCAACACCTTCGGACACCGCTACCCCAGAGCCGACCTTCACCGCCACCGGCACAGCCACCTTTACGCCGACTTCTTCCAGCACTGCCACCCCTGAGCCGACCTTCACCGCCACCGGCACCGCCACCTTTACCCCGACGCCCTCGAGCACCGCCACCCCGCTGCCAACCTTCACTGCCACGGCGACCCCTCTGGCAATCCCCTATAATGCCATCCTGGACAACTTCAACCGAGCAAACGGCTCAATTGGGTCAAACTGGGCAGGCGCAACCGCTGGATATCGAATTGCCAGCAACCGCCTGGATGTCAATACGGGCGGCGATATTTATTGGACCAAAGTAGCTTTTGCTGCAAACCAGGAAGCTTATATCACCTTCACAACCCTGGATAATTCTGCCACAGAGGCTGACCTGATTCTGAAATCTCAAAGCGCCATCACCTGGACGAGCGGCTTGATTGAAGTATGGTACAGCCCAACTGGGAGATACATCCAAATTGTCACGTATGATGCGATCAACGGATGGGTACAACACGGCGATAATATCTCAGCATCCTTCTCTAATGGAGATCGAATGCTTGCCCGCGCCTGGCAGAACGGCATCGTCGAAGTCTACCGAAATTCGACCTTATTAGGCTGGCGCAATGTCTCATCCTGGCCTTACTACAAAAATGGAGGCTATATCGGATTGTGGTTCATCAATTCGAGCAATGCGTATCTGGATGATTTTGGAGGTGGTTCACTTCCTGCGCCACTCCCAACCCCTACGCCCAGCTGTACGCATCAGCCAACTCATACGGCAACAAATACCCCTTCTCCTTCTGCAACCCCCAGCTTACTTCCTACTTACACTCCTTCGTCTTCTGCTACCGCAACGCTGGACATGACGCCTGAAGCTACCTGGACGCCCACCCAAACCTTGGAGAACGACCCCACCCAGGAACCATCCCAAACAGTAAGTCCAACGCTCCAGCCGGATAACACACCAACCGTCTCGCCTAGCCCCACCGCAACCTTTGTCCCGCCAATTTTCATTCCCGTCGGACCGGGAAGCTGCGATGTCATTCCCCACCAGATTGTGCGCGCCCAGGATGACCATCTGTACCTATTCTCGATACAACAATACTCCCCCCTCATTCGGGCTTTCACAACCACAAATGCCGGATTTCCTTACTTAACCAGCGACTTTACTCTGGCAGCTACGGTTACCGAAAACGCGTTACCGATTTCTTTGGATGCCGCTTATGACGGCAACCGTTTCATCCATATCCTGACTAACACTTACAGCACCGGTCATATCAAAGATTATCCTTTCGACACGGTGGAACGGGTATTCAGAGCTCCTATCATAATCGCAACCAATGGGCATACCATGTCTGGAGATTACTTAGGGACAAGCGGGATTACCGGCATGTTCAGTCCGGATGGAAAACTCCATCTGGCTTTTTGGACCAATAATAACCGCATCCAATACCAGAGCTTTACTTACGACGAAACGACTAACACGCTTGCCCCGGTAACCCAAGCCTTTATCGTGGATACTGCCGGCTCTGCCATTCACCCCGTGATGGCAATCTCTCCAGTCGATTATTCCATTACCATCGCCTGGATCTCTGAAGCGACCGCTTTCGCTGAAATCCTGGTTCGCACGTTAAATGGCGATACCTGGAGCGGCATCGAGAAAGTGAGCGCTGCGCCAGTGTGGTCTGGAAAATATTGGGGAATCAGCATCGACCAGGGACCTTCCATGCTCATTGATTCTACAGGTAAACATCACCTGGCTTATATCGAAACTTGGGACTATACAAGGCAATATGGACGGGTGCATTACGTTTACAGAAGTGATATGGGCTGGGTCGATCAAGCCCTGGCGAACTACAGTCACAACCCTGCCTTAGCCTTGAATAGCCGCGGCGAGCTATACCTGATCGGTCATGGGCATCCTAACAACATAACGTGTCAAAGTGAAGACGACATGTGCTACCAAAGGCAGAGTGTAGATGGCGCCTGGAGCACCCCAGAGCTCTTCGCGCAGCACTCCGGAGATATCTCTTTCGACAGCAGCCCTTCAACAAAATGGTCTGTGGTCGGCTGGAATCGTCCAGAGGTAATTGAGTTCGTATTCTTTGGGGTTATCCAGTATAACTACTCCAATAGCGTTCTATATTACGGACGGCTCCCTTAAGTTAGAAGCGGGGACGGCAAGGATTAACAAGGTGAACCTCCTATCAAGCAGGAGGCGTTTTATGACCGAGTTATTGGGTTTTGCTCCAGCAATGATTCAAATAAATCTCTATAATTACTCCAACGTTTTTCTTACACAACCTCCTTAAAATCTGCGGTGAAAATAAAATAAAGGTAAACCAGATGACTAAAATAACCATTCATAAACACAGGAGGTGTTCTATGTTAACTCGTTGGGATCCGTTCCAGGAAATGATTCAACTGCGCAATGCCGTCGATCGGCTGTTCGATAGCACGGTAGCCCCATTCACGGCGCAACCCACGACCTGGGGGCTGGCACTGGATGTGATTGAGAAGGATGATGAATTCGTGGTCAAGGCATCGGTGCCTGGAATCAATCCGGACGACCTGGAAATCACCTTCACCGACAACGTTCTGACCATCCAGGGCGAGACCAAGGCTGAAGAGGAGATCAAAGATGCCCGCTATCACCTGCGTGAGCGCCGTTTTGGTTCCTTCTCCCGCAGCATCTCATTGGGCTCCCGAATCGCAGCCGATAAGATCGAAGCCAATTACGAGAACGGCGTGCTGACGCTGCGCCTGCCCAAGGCAGAAGAAGTGAAACCCAAGCGCATCAGCATCCATACATCCAAGATGATCGAAGCCAAGGCGCGGGATTCGAAGAAATAAGTTTGAGTGAAATTGCAAGGTTTTCCTGAAGGGATAGTATCAGCTATCCCTTCAGGCTTTTTAATCAACTGTCACCACGATTTCACTGTTGAGCCGGTCGAGTGACGATTCTTCTGGTATGATAAAGTTGAAACCGACCAACCAGAGGTGGAAAATGATCTATGCAGTGCAGTATCTCGAAGGAGGGCATGATTGGTCTGGTATCAGTGATGAACAGGCGCGGTCTCACTTGCGCGCTGCCAGCAAAAGATTGCCCATCGAAATTGTTGCCGTGGGTTGGGATATTCCTGAAAGACTGTTGGCTGCCTGTTCGCAGGAAACAGAGCGCATGGATGCAAAGTTGTACCGCTGGCAGCCCTTACTGACCAGCTACGGCGATTTTCAGCCGCTGCCGGAGTGGCAAACGGTCAATCTCAATGGGTCGCGCGTGGCAGGATATGCCAACATGCCGGAATTCACCTTTATCTGCCCGAATCAGCCAGGCGCCCAAAATGAAATCTATCACCATATGAGCAAGGTGCTCACGAGCGGAAAGTACCAAGGTGTCTTCCTGGACCGCATCCGCTTCCCCGCGCCAGGTGAAGACCTAATAAACAACCTGGCTTGTTTCTGTCCGGCATGCCAACGGATGGCTGAGATCAGCGACATGGATCTCAACCAGGTGAAGCAAGCCATCCTTGACCTCTCAAGTACCCCCGAAGGCGCGATGCAGCTCGTCAAGCGCCTGTTGAGCGTTTCCAGGTCAGCATTTGAGGAAGATCCTCGCCTTCAGGTGGTGGATGCTTGGCTGGATTTTCGCCAGGCAAGCGTGAGCCGCCTGGTCAATTCCATCGTAAAACTGGCGCGCGCGTTAGGTCTGTCGATCGGTCTGGATTGCTTTTCGCCGCGCCTGTGCCGCATGGTCGGGCAGGACCTGACCATCCTGGATGATTACTGCGATTGGATCAAAATCATGACTTACGGTCGCACCTTCGGACCGGCAGGGCTGCCGTTCGAGCTGAGCGGACTGGCAAACTGGCTCATCAAGCGTACAGGATTGTCAGAGGCTCAGGTTTTAAGTGCCCTATCCGATTCTCTTGCTTTCGATTTGCCGCAAAGCCTGGAAAAATTGCGCACAGACGGGCTGGCATCTCAAGTGATTCTGTCCGAGGTCAAGCTGGTAAAAGCGCTCTCACGCCGGCGGCTGCTGGGAGGCATTGCGCTGGTTGAATTGGAAGGCATGAATCAATTGACCATTGAGCAGATATGGTCTGACACCATGGGTTTCTTGCAAGGCGGCGCCGATGGTCTGATGATTTCGTGGGATTTATGGCATATCCCGATCGAAAGGCTGAATTGGCTTAGAATGAACGCCAATTAACCAGTTCATCATAGTAGGTTGTGTACTTCGCCAGCACTCTACCCAAGAACAGCCCTGCCACAAATCCGCCAATATGCGCCCAAAAAGCCACACCTCCCATATCCGGCGGCATGCCCAGGCTGAACACTCCCTGAAAGAGCTGCAACAGAAACCATAATCCCAAAACAATAGAAGCCGGGATCATGGTGAGGCGGAGGAAAAAGCCAAACGCGACGACCGTCAGCACCCGGGCGCGAGGGTAAAGCACCAGGTAGGCGCCTAACACAGCCGCGATCGCCCCACTGGCGCCAACGGTTGGCACGGTAGAATAGGGATTGGTCAGGATATGGGCTGCAGAAGCCAGAAAGCCGCCGAATAGATAGAAAAACAAGTAACGGGCATGCCCCATGGCATCTTCGACGTTGTCGCCAAAAATCCATAAGTAAAGCATATTGCCACCGATATGCGCCAAGCCGCCATGCATGAACATGCTGGTTAGGATATGGAAGAAATCATCTGGTGTGATTCCTTGCGTCACCTGGGCTGGGATAAGCGCCAGTTGATAAACCTGCACTTGCTCGCGGGGAGGCAAGCTCACCTGCCAGATAAAGACCAGGATATTCAAGAGAATCAATATGACATTTACAAATGGAATCCGCCGTAAAGGCAATTCATCTTTTAACGGCAACATAGCAGCCTGTCCTTTTTGATAATTCTAACATATCCTCAATGCCAGGGAATCATCAATTCGTTTGACACCTTCTCAAAAAGTCAGTACACTATGGTAAAAGCGTGACGATAAATCACATGGAGGCACTAAATGACTTCAGCAACTTATCGTTTGATCATGAAATCACCCCCCACACCAGGGAAAGCAATTGATCTGGTCAAAGATGAAATTATATTAGGTCGTGAAGCCACCTGCGATGTGCCAATCAGCGATGCCGAAGTCTCTCGGCGGCATGCACGGTTGAACTTCAGCCCGGGAGGCTATTTGATTGCAGACATGGGTTCAACGAATGGCACATTTGTTAACGATGTGCGCCTGGCTGGACCTCACCTGCTCCAATCCGGCGAGATCATTCGCCTGGGTCCCAATGTCATCTTCGAATACGAAGCGATGACTTACGATCCCAATGCGACCGTCGTCGGTCCATCGCCCCAGGCAGCCACCGTACTGGGCACCGAGTACATGCCGTCAGCCAGGGAACCGGTGGAGTTTGCCGGTCAGGTTCCCCCAGGTCCAGTCGAACCCATTGAAGTTGCACCGGTTCAAAAGAAGAGCAACACGCGCACCTGGATACTGGCTGGCTGCGGTTGCCTGGTGATCGTTTGCTGCGTTCTGGCAGTGGCGGGCTATCTGTTCGACAAAAATAACCTGTACTGCGTTCCGCCGTTTGACCTGATTTTCGGGTTGGTAGGCGCCTGTCCTTAATTCCCCTGTTCCCAGGACCAAGACCACCGCCAGCCATTTCGCCCGCGCACCAGCCGCGCCGTTGCCAGCGTTGGTTCTGCGGTGCGATAATATACCACCGCCTGATCCCCTTCTACCTTGATTATCTGAGGCTGGAGGGGATTGCTGGATAAGGGGGATGTTAAAACTCGGCTGCTTTTGAGCACTGTGACAATATCAAAATAATCCGCTGCCAGGGCATCCTGAGAGAACGGATGCGGAACACCCTGTTCCATCGCTTGCAGAACGGTTTCGACAGCTTTCAACAAACGTTCAGCTTCAACGAAACGATTGTCTTTGAGAGCAGCGCTGGCTTGCGCCAGCATGGTTTCGATTGCCAGGTTTGCAGGTTCCTCCGGGCGGCGCAGGTAATCGGCTGTGATCTCCAATCGGCGCATCTCGCGCGTATCTACCAGCCAGGGAGTGAGAAAATAGGCAGAGGGGTCGAGGAGTTGCTGATAATAGCGGGCAGTATCGTACAATGCAATGGTCAAACGCAAATTTTCCGCCACATCGGACGGCACGATCTGGCGCTTCAATTCCTGCAAAAATTCAGCTTCGAGCGCTGCCAGTGACATGCCAAAGTGACTTTTTAGAGCCTGATCCAATGCGCGAGCAATCGAGCCTGAGGGGTGAGGGTGAATATCGCGGTAGAAATCCATAAAAGCCGGCAAGCCCCAGCGCTGCACCATAAAGGCAACCAGCGCCCCGCCCTCCAGGTAGCCGATCTCATGTTGAGAGGTATAGAAATTCATTGCCAGTTCTTCTAATGGAATGAACCAACCTGGGAAGGACAATAAGGCTGCTGCCCTGGGCAGGAGAGGTTCAGGCTGATAATGGCCACCGGTTAAGTAAACTGCCAACCCTTCCACCAGCAGGCTGGGGCGCAGGTCGCCGCCCTGGCGGGCATCCAGGACATGGATGATCTCATGATGTAGAATCATCCCCAGGTCGCCAATCGTATAATTGCGGTCGAGATACGAGACGTGAATATCCTGGTCAGCAAACCCGCCATGCCCCAACAGGCGCGGCAGCAATGTGATCGTGATAGGCTCGGTGATTTGGACACCCATATTTCGAGAAGCCTGTTCTGCCTGAAGATCGATGGTCTCCAGCAGGGCAGGCAGGTCTCGTTCAGCTTCGGTGCCGGTCAAATAAAAAACCGTGCAGCACTCCGAACGGGCGCTTGCCCAGGCGGAGCGGGCTTCCCAGGAAACGAGCTGTGAAGCCGGCAGCAGGGTGAAACGCTCTTCCCAGGTCAGGTTCTGAGGGTGGAGCGTGAAAAAGACAGTATACTCGCCAGGTTCCAAAAAACGGGTATCCCAAACCCAGGTCAAGGTCGCTTGCAGCCGCCCCAAGATGCCAAAGGGCGAAAAACGGGCGCTGCCAAGCTCCTGCGTTTCACCATAACCCAGCTTGAGGCGGACAGAAACTTCCCGCGCCTCGGCAGAAGGTGGAGCAATCACTTCGAAGCTGACCCGGTCGCCAACGTAGAGTCCGCCATCGGGATGAGCGCGGACGGAATAGCCAAAGCTTTCAGCACCAGGCTCAGCCGAGTCGCCCGTGATCTCAGCGGTTGGTGATGCCTCTCGGCTCGGGATTGCCGTTGCAACAGGCGCTTCTGCGGGCATCGCCAACGGAGAGAGGGCGCGGCAAGCCAGTGAAAACAGGATTAGCAAGAACCACAGACGGCGCATATGGATATTTATAACACGGCGCTGGTGGTAAAATCAGATCACTTGGTGAATCTTTTTTAATATGGAGGTTTCAACGATATGTCTCCCATGTTTGTGCCGGGTCCTGTCGATGTGGATTCCAAAGTGCTCGAGGCGCAAGCCAAACCCATGCTACCGCACCGCAGCAAGGAATTCGAAACCATTTTTCAAAGCGTCAGCGAGGCGTTGAAATCGATTTTCTATACTCAGTACCGCGTTTTCATTTTTACAGCCTCTGGTTCTGGTTGCCAGGAAGCCGCCGTTCGCAACCTGGCTCAGGAAAGGGTATTATGCTGCATCAACGGCTCGTTTTCCCAACGCTGGTATGAAGCTGCGGTCACCAACGGGAAAACAGCCGACAAGGTCGAAGTTCCTTGGGGGCAGGCAGTCGTCCCTGAGATGGTGGCAGAGGCGCTCCACAAGAATCACTATGAAGTGATTACCATCGTCCACAACGAGACCTCGACCGGCGTGCAAAATCCGGTCAAAGAGATTGCAGCGGTTGTGCACGAGCTTAGCCCAGAGACGATGGTTTGCGTCGATGCGGTTTCTTCACTGGGCGGCGCTAAGATCGAGATGGACGCCTGGGGACTTGACCTGCTGTTCACTTCGTCCCAAAAGTGCCTGGCGCTGCCCCCGGGGCTTGCCTTTTGCGCCGTCAACGACCGCGCCATGGCTCGCGCTGAGCAAGTGACGAACCGCGGCTGGTACTTCGATTTTGTGCGCATGGAGAAACACCGCCTCAAGGATTCCACGCCCGCCACACCGGCGATGTCGCTGATCTTTGCGCTGGAAGCTCAGCTTCAGCGCATCCAGGCTGAAGGGCTGGAAAACCGCTTTGCCCGCCATAGCGCCATGGCGCAGCGCTCGCGGGAATGGGCGCAGCAAAAAGGTTGGAAGCTCTTTGCTCCCGAAGGATATCGCTCTGAAACGCTGACGGTGGTCGAAAACCCGCCGGAATTCGACCTGAGCGCGTTGAACAAGTTCATGGCGCCGCGCGGCTTAAGGCTGGCAAACGGTTACGGACAGCTCAAGGGCAAGACGTTCCGCATTGCCCACATGGGCGAGATACAAATGTCAGACCTGGAGGCGCTGCTGGCGGCAATCGACGAGTTCACCGCTTAGTCAGCTTGCCAGCCAAGAAAGTCATGTTTACAGACAATGTTGTGCTGGAAGGCACCCAATCACAGGATTTTGCCTTGAGCCAGCAAGATTGTGAAAACTGATCGCCTCGCATGGATCCAGAAAACCAGGATTTTGTCATCATTCCCGATCGGATGGCTTTCGGCGGCGAAGCCATGGGGCGACTGCCGGATGGTCGGGCGGTCTTCGTGCCGTTTACGCTGCCCGGCGAGCGAGTGCGGGCGCGCCCATTGGAGACAAAGCGCAGCCATGTGCGCGCCGAACTGATAGAAGTGCTGGACGCCTCTGCAGAGCGCATTGCGCCGCGCTGTCGCCATTTTACCCAGTGCGGTGGATGCCACTATCAGCACATCCCTTATCACCGGCAGCTTAGCTATAAAAGCGACATCCTGCGCGACCAGCTTCAGCGCCTGGGCGGGTTGGACGATGTGCCCATGCGACCGATCATCGCCTCGCCCAATGCTTTTCATTACCGCAATCACCTCCAGTTCCACCTGGATGCCCAGGGCAGGCTGGGGTTCGAAGCGATGCGCTCGAACCAGGTGATTGCCATCCAGGAATGCCACCTGCCCGAGCCGGCGCTCGACCAGGTTTGGCGGCTGCTGGACATCGAACCCCTTCCCGGATTGGAACGGGTAAGCCTGCGCTTAGGCGGCGGCGATGAAATCCTGCTCATCCTGGAAGGCAGCGATCTGGAGCCGTTCGAATTTAGCGTTGAAGAATTGCCCCTTTCGGCGGCGCTGCTGAATTCGGCAGGGAAACTGGTCCTGGCTGGCAGCGATGCCCTGGTCATGGAGGTGCTGGGAACGCCCTTACACGTTTCCGCCGACGCCTTTTTCCAGGTGAACACGCCCATGGCTGAAGCGCTGGTACGTCATATCCTCGAGATTCTGCCACTCAACAGCGGCGACACATTGGTAGATGCCTACTGCGGCGTGGGGTTGTTCAGCGCTTTCCTGGCGCCGCATGTAGGGCAGTTGATCGGCATCGAAGTCTCGCCATCAGCCTGCCAGGACTTTGAAATCAATCTGGATGCGCATGAAAACGTGGCGCTCTACCAGGCGCCAGTCGAGCAGGCGCTGAATGCCGTTGACTTCCACCCACAGGCGATGCTGGTTGACCCGCCGCGCGCCGGTCTGACGCCTGGCGCGCTGGACGGGATATTGAAACAGGCAGCCGAGCGGCTGGTTTATATCTCCTGCGATCCGGCGACACTGAGCCGCGATGCCAAACGGCTGAGGGCGGGAGGCTATCGGCTGATTCAGGTCACTCCCTTTGATTTGTTTCCCCAGACGTACCATATCGAGTCGGTCAGCCTGTGGCAGCGGTGAGGCGCAGCATCCTGGATTCTTGAACCGGCAACAAACCCCAAACAACACCCGGTGATTAAGGGAGCTGTATGCAAAGGGTGGCGGTTTTTATGCCGCCGCTTTTTATTTACTTTCATGGCAAGAAATGACAACTCAAGGCTAATGAGAACCAACTATCATGTTGGTTTTTCAATTGCTTTTCAATATTATTTATATGATTATTAATATTTTCAATATTACCCTTGACAATATTAAAAAATTCTATATAATAATAAATAAATATTCAGGGTTTTCTAAATCCAAGGAGGCTGACATGTTGAATGGAATGGACGAGCGAATGAGCATCCTCAAGATGGTCGAGGAGAACAAGATCAACGCCTTGCAAGGCATTCAATTACTCGAAGCGCTGGGCAAGGGCGCTAAAACGAACCCGGCAAAGGCTGCTGAAACAGGCGAAAAACCCCGCTTCATGCGCGTGCTGGTGACTAATTTACACACAGGTAAAGCCAAGGTGCAGGTTACACTGCCCTTCAGCCTGGTAAGCTGGGGGCTGCGCATTGGAGCGCAATTCTCTCCTGAAATTGCCGGCATGGACCTGGAAAAAATCGAAGAAGCGCTGCAAGCCAGCGCCGGCGCCAAGATCGTGGACGTCATCGATGAGGAAGATGGCGAGCACGTGGAGATTTACGTCGATTAACCTGCCCGAAGGCTGCGAGTAAAACAGATACCGATCCCGCCAGTTAAAAACTCTGGTCGGGATCTTATCTTTTTTTGAGGCAAAACCGAAATTTAGAGAATTCATCAGGGAGGGGCGAAGAGCGATATACCCTGTGTAAACGTTGTAGAGCGCTAAAGCTGGTAAAATGCTTTCATGTACTTGATGCCTGAAGACCTCCTAAAAATCGCCCTGGCAGTCCTGGTGGGCGGGCTGGTTGGCATGGAACGCGAGTTCCGCGATAAGGCTGCCGGCTTTCGGACGCTGATCTTCATCAGCCTGGGAGCCACTCTGTTTACCATTTACTCCTCCCGCCTGGCTGGCGACCACGATCCCACCCGCATCGCTGCCAATATTGTCAGCGGGGTCGGTTTCTTGGGAGCCGGCGTTATCCTGCGGGATGGTCATAAAGTGATTGGCATCACCACTGCGGCAACCATCTGGCTGGCAGCTGCGCTGGGCATGGGCATCGGTGGCGGGATGTACGCGCTGACCAGCCTGGCGGTGCTGCTCATCCTGATCGTGCTGTGGCTCTTCCCCAGGTTCGAATTTTGGCTGGACCGCCTGAGAGAAGAACGCAACTATGAAATCCTTTGCAGCTTCCAGACGGGAAAATCCAAGGACCTGGAGGCTGTCTTCCGCCAGTGCGGGCTGCGGCTCCGCTCGCGCCGCCAGGCAAAAACGAGCAGGGGAATGCTGTATAGCTGGCAAGCCACCGGCTCGCTGCAGGCGCATGAACAACTGGTGGAAAGGCTGCAAACCGACGCCGAGGTTCTCGAATTTCGTTTCTAGCCATGCTCCTGATCGACGCCCATCACCACCTGGGACCCGAACCGGATTACATCGATCGCCTGTACGAAGCCTGCCAACGGCTGTCAATCCAGCGCGTATGCCTGCTGGGCTTGCCGGATTGGATGTGGGCAGGATGCAGCGCCAACGCACGGGTCGAAGCAGCATTTCGCAAGTATCCAGACTGCTTCATAGGCTTCGCTTTTATCCAATTAGGTGAAGATACGCCCGATAAAGTCCGGGAATATCACAACCGGGGTTTTCAAGGCTTGAAACTGGACTTTCCCCATGCCAGCTACGACGACTTGAGTTTCTTCCCAATCTACGAAGAGGCAGCCCGCCTGGGCATGCCGCTGTATTTTCACACCGGCATCACCGGGCGCTTTGCCGGTATGGAGAAGCGCTACATCAGCTCGAATTTCATGCGCCCCATCTGTTTGGATGCAGTGGCGCCGTACTTTCCCGAGATGACCATCCTGATGGCGCACACCGGGAATCCCTGGTTGGACGAAGCCGCAATGCTGCTGCGAATACACCCAAACCTGTACAGCGACCTAACCGGCTCAACGCTCAAGTACCGCACGCCCCAGGCGCTGCGCAGCGTGCTTTGGTGGGGCGGCGACCATCCGTATGGCGACCCCCAGAAGCGGCACGCCTTCGAGAAGATCGTCTTCGGCAGCGATGTCCATTGGGATAGCTACGAAGACATTCGGAACGATTACAAAAGAATGATGGAAGAACTGGCACTGCCAGAAGATGTCCGGGAAAAAATCTGGGGCAAAACCATCGCCAATCTACTGGGAATATCTTGAATTGATGGGTGCACAATCATGGACAAACCATCTGAACAATTACTGGCTCACCTGATCCGAACCCAACGCACCGCGGCGCTGGGCACGCTGCGCGACGGTTATCCGTTCGTCTCGATGGTGCTCTATCTGCCGGCATTGGATTTTTCGACCTTTTACCTGCACATCAGCCGGCTGGCGCACCACACGCAAGACTTGCTCAAAGATCCACGCGCCAGCCTGATGATCTCTCAGACCGATGATGGCGCGCAGGATCCTCAAGCGCTGGCGCGCGTGTCCATCCTGGGCACAGCGCACGAGCTGGGTCGAGAAGAGGCTGGCTACCAGGCTGTTCAATCGGCATACCTGGCAAAATATCCACAAGCAGCCACGTCCCTCGCCCTGGCAGATTTCAGCCTGTTCAGCATCCATGTCAACCAGGCAAGGTTCGTTGCCGGCTTTGGCAAAATCTTCAACCTCAAACCGGAAGATTTTCGCCACGTGGCTGCTAACCCATAGACGTGACGGCAGCTAGCTGTCGCCTGAACCAGGCATTTCTTACCCTGTCATTTCCAGCAAATTCACCTCGCTCACCGGCAAGCTGACCCGGCGGGGGATGCGCCAGGTCTTGATCTCATAAGCGCCAAAGACAGCTTCGAAGGATCGGTTCAAGAATGAAAGGCGGAAGACCGCCTGCTTTGGCTCGGGGAAGGGGTTAAAGGCGCGCAGGATCAAATCGTCCCCTTCTTCCGCTTTTTTGAGCACGTTGACCAGGATACTTTCCGGTTCCACAGCCAGGAAGGAATTCACCTGAGGCAGCTCTCCCTGCGGATGGAATGTGATGGCATAGGCAGTCGGCGGTTGATTCAACAAAACTGCCTCCTGCACGGTCCGCGCCGTCGTCCAGCTTCCGGAGTGCGGCAGGAGCACATAAGTAAAACGCTGGATTCCCTGGTCGATATAACTGTACAATTCATCCGGATCAGGCTCTGCCGGCTCGTGGTGGGCATAGATCGGGCTGCGCAGCGCGGTCAAACCCAGGTCATTCTGCCGGGCATCGTAGCTGTATTTGCCATCGTTCAACAGACTCAGCCCATAAGGCTCGCCCGTCTCCGGAAGAACCCCCGAAAGGTCAACCCAAGCTTGCATTGGTTCCTCATCACCGTTGGGGAGGCGTTCAATGGCTCCATAAGGGATTTCGCTAAACACGCTTGGCTGCGAAACCCTGACAGGAAAACGCAGCTTGAGCAGCTTATGCTGCTCGCGCCAATCCACCTGAACCTTGACCTCTACCCTATCGGACAGCGCATACAGGCTGAACTCCTGAATCAAGCGTGAGTTGTGATAGTGGCTGGTGACCCGCAGGGTAGCTTTCACCGCGCCTGCTTCCGTCAGTTGAACGCGGGGGGCAGTAAACTCGCCAATTTCATGGTCAAAGCGGAATACCCCATGGCTCCAGGTGTCGCTGTCATCGGCAACGACCACAGGGCGGGCAGCCGGTCCTGCAAAGACCTCCACCTGGCGGCGTTTATCCAGCAGGCTGGCAATGCAGCCCGAGGCAGGATCGATCTCCAGTCGCAAAGCATCGTTCTCGATGTAAAATTCTCCAGCTTTCAAGGATGGAAAATCGACCGGCTGCTCTACCGGCTGCACAAAGCGGTACACGCGGTAGCCCAATGGCGGAAGCTCAGCCATGAAACCCAACCGACCGCGCCAGCGCGTGGTAACCTGGGAACGCAGCGTTTGAAGCGGGACAACACGCCCAGCCTCGTCGAGCAGAACCCCTGCCCCTTTGATGCGGTACTCGATCTCCACCGGATGCCGTACAGACCAGGCATGCGGATTAAAGACGACGATGGGTTGGACATTGTCTTCAAGCGGGATATGGATGTTCCACCCCAGGGACTGTAGCGCAAAGGTCAAGGCGCGGTCGGCAATCGCCAACGCCTGACCATAGCCATTGCGCGCATCTTCATATGCCGCCTCCAGGCTGGTGCCAGCCAGCACATCATGAAACTGGTTGAACAGAACCGCCTTCCAGGCTAATGAGAGATCATCCGGATAAGGCTGTCCAACCACAGCCTCAGCAATCGTTGCATACTTTTCAGCCATCAGCAACTGGTTTTCAGCCCGCCGGTTCCAGCGCTTGACGCCTGAATGGGCAGCGTAACACCCGCTGGCATGATGCTGCAATTCATTCTGCACCACCGGCAAAGTTTCGGCGTGCTGCTCCACCTGACGGAAAAACGCCTCCAACGTGCTGTGACGCAACTGGAGCTGCCCGCCAGCCTGGTTCAAAAGCCGGATGGTTTCCAGGTTCTTTCGGGTAGGACCGCCGCCGTGATCGCCGACCCCATAAAAACACAACCCTTGCGAAAAAGGCAATGGAATCTCCTGGGCGCAGCGCTGCACATGCTGCTCAAGCTCGCCTTCCCAGGTGGAGTAATCGAATGGAAGGCGATAAGTCAGCAGGCGCGACCCGTCAGCCGCCTGCCACCAAAACAGGCGTCCCGGCAACTCTTTTTCATGGGGCATCGGTCGCATAAAGACATAATACTCCAGACCACATTTCTTCAAGAGTTGTGGGAGCATGCCGTGATGACCAAAGCTATCCACGTTATACCCAACCCTGGCAATGCGCCCGAACTTTTCCATAAAGTAAAGCTGCCCATACAAACCCTGGCGGACAAAGGACTCGCCGCAGGGGATGTTGCAATCCGGCTCGATCCACCAGCCTCCCACCAGGCTCCAACGCCCTTCGGCAACCCGCTGTTGAATCTCGGCAAACATGTCAGAATCGGTTTGCTCGATCCACTCATAAAAGGCAACCGAGGAGGCTGTGAAAATGAACTCGGGAAATTCTTTCATCAAGTCTAAAGCTGACCGAAAGGTAGCCTTGACCTCATGAAAGCCTTCCGACCACTGCCACAACCAGACCGGGTCGATGTGGGCATTGCCGATCATATAGAGCGTTAGATTTTTCACAGGACCTCCGGAAAATCATCTTGTAGAGGATTGAGCCGTTTTAGCGCCGTTCGATCTCCGCGCGGCAAAACCGCAGAAGATTATAGCGTATTTATTCAAGGTTACATCTCTCCGTCAACAGAATTTGCGATACAATACCCCTCCGATCGAATTCCAAGGAGGACTTTATGCCGCAACCCATCATCGGCTTGACCACCGACCGCCACATCGATTCGGAGGGTCAGGCGCGCCTGCGCATCAACGAGGCGTATGTCGAATCGGTCTCGAGGGCGGGAGGCATCCCCATCCTGGTGCCGCTGGGTCTGCCAGAGGAAGCGCTGGGACAAATCGTCAGCCGAATCGACGGGATACTCTTCACCGGCGGAGGCGATGTAGAGCCGCGCTATTACGGCGCGGTAAGCAACGACCCTCTGCTCGATAGAGTCGATCCCGACCGCGACCGGGTTGAACTGGCGCTGTTCCAACAAGCCATCCGGCTGGAATTGCCCTTCCTGGGTATTTGCCGCGGGCTACAGGTAATCAACGTGGCGATGGGCGGTTCACTGTACGCGGATATCCTGCGGGATATGCCCGGCGCGCTGCAGCATCAAAACGGCGATGCCCATCCCCGGGATTACCTGGCACACCAGGTGGAGGTCGACCCTGCGAGTCGATTGGTGCGCATCCTGAATGCCCAGCAGGTTCGTGTGAACAGTATGCACCACCAGGGCATCCGCCGGCTTGGCAACCGGCTGATTGCCACAGCGCACGCCCCGGATGGCCTCATCGAAGCCTTTGAGATGGATGATTACCCCTTCGGCATGGCAGTGCAATGGCATCCAGAATGCCTGCAAAATGACGAAGCCATGCGCCGGTTGTTCCGCGCCCTGGTTGCATCTGCCGAACGCCAAAACAGCCGCTAAAATGTTATGGCGTTGATTGGGATCTTCGATTCGGGCATTGGGGGGCTATCGGTCTTGAAAGCCATCCGCCAGGGGTTGCCTGGCGAATCCATGATTTACCTGGCAGACCAGGCGCATGTTCCCTATGGTTCGCGTTCGCTGGAAGAAGTGCGCGGCTTTGCTGAGGCAATTACAGAGTTTTTACTCTCCAAGGGAACTGACCTGATCGTCATTGCCTGTAACACCGCCTCGGCGGCAGCGCTGCAATACCTGCGCCAGAAGTACCCTCAGACGCCCTTTGTCGGTATGGAACCGGCGGTAAAGCCGGCAGCCGAAACCACCCACAGCGGGGTTGTGGGCGTATTGGCAACGCCTGCCACCTTTCAAGGGGCGCTCTACGCCTCCGTCCTGGAGCGGTTTGCACATGGGGTCACCGTGTTGCAAGACACCTGCCCGGGGCTGGTCGCGCAGATCGAAGCCGGCAACCTGGAGGGGAAAGAAACCCAGGAAATCCTCCAAGCTGCCTTGCTGCCAATGATCGCCAGGGGCATCGATCGCGTTGTGCTGGGTTGTACGCATTACCCCTTCGTCATCCCGCTGATTCAGTCCATCGTGGGACCTGAGGTGAGCGTCATCGATCCTGCCCCCGCCGTCGCCAGGCAGGCGCGCCGCGTCCTGGAAGCGCACGGGCTGAGCCGGTCAGACCAGCAGGCGCATTCAAAAGGAATACTTGCTTTTTTCACCAGCGGTGAACCGGAAAAATTGAGGGCTTTGCTGCCCCGTTTGCTGGATGACGGAACCGTCTCCCAAGAGCTTAGGGTCAGGCAGGCGCACTGGGTCGAAGGGCGGCTTTTGGGCTAAACTTTTTCGTTCCTTTGCGTAAAGGCGTTCAAAGCCGATACCAACGCCTCTAAGTCTTCGGGTGTGTTATACCCTTGCACCGAGATGCGCAGAAATTTGCGGTTCCACCATTGCGTACACGGCACTACAATGTTCGCCTGCTCAGACAGGTAGGCGCTCAAAGCCGCCAAATCAGTCTCCGCGGGCAGCGGCGCAACTCCCATCTGATAGTACGCCTGATCGTCTAAGTAAATCGAGGGAATCCCTGCCCATTGGCTGATGCGCGCAATGGCGTCTTGCAACAGTCGATGGCAGGTCTGGCGAACCGATTCCCAATCATGTTCCTGGGCAAACTGAATGGCTGCCGGGATGGCAAACATAGCCGCCGGGTCGCGGGTGCCAGTCCAGTGGAAGTAACGCTGGAAGCGGGAAAGGATCGAATCATCCTGCTGCTCCCAGCCAAAACTAACCACCAACGGTTCGATCAAGTCTTGAACTTCCTTGCGGGCAAAGAAGAACGCCGAACCTTTGGGCGCCATCATCCACTTATGGCAATTGCCGGTGTAAAAGTCGGCGCCAATGGCGGGAAGGTTTAGCGGGATTTGACCGGGAGCATGCGCGCCGTCGATTAAAGTCAAAATGCCCGCCTGGCGCGCCCGGCGGCAGATTGCCTCAACGGGGAAGCGGTAAGCGGTGGGAGAGGTGATGTGGCTGAGGAAAATCAAGCGGGTGCGTTCGGTCACTCCCTGCCAGAACTGGTCGACGATGGCAGCCTCCGAAAGGGCAGGCAATGCAATGCGCTGGCGCACATATCGCGCCCCGCTCTTTTGGCTGTAGAATTCCCAGGTGCTGTTGCATGCCCCATATTCCTGGTCGCTGGTCAAAATCTCATCACCGCGGGCAAGGCGCAACGAGCGCATGACAATATTGACCCCATGGGTGGCATTGGGAATCAAGACCAGGTCATCCGGGTCTGTCTGCAAGTAAGCGCCCAGCGCATGGCGCGCCTGCTGGTGCAGTTGGGCATACTCACGGTTTATGAAACGCACCGGATGACTTTCCAGCCGTCGCTGCAAAGCCTGGTAAACTTCAAAGACCGGTCGAGGGCAGGCGCCAAACGAACCATGATTTAAGTAGATCACCCCTGGCTCGAGCAGGAACAACGCTTTGAGCAATCGGGAATTCATCGCCATTTGGTTAGTTTTCAAAAGAAGGGCTGCCAAGGATTTAGCTGTTGGCAGGAGAGTATACTACAAAACCCAATGCTCAGCCGTTAGGTAAAACTGGAGGGGTAAGCTGGTTTACCAGCGATACACAAAGTTGCGGATTATAGATGCCATGCCCCGATTTTATACTACGGACATATGGACCTTGAACTTACAGGAAAAACTGCGCTGGTCACTGGGGCATCCAGCGACATCGGCGCGGCAACAGGTTCTCCAAGCCGGTGGTGACTGCGTCGGGAGAGCGAAATGCAATCAAGCCTATACCGATAACGTCAAGATTGGAGCGCCTCTCTCAAAGAATATCCGATCAGCAGAGGCGGTCAATTAGAGTCACGATCGAAGGGGAAAGCGCATCCCTTGTGACAGCTAAGAAAGGAAGATACTACACACTTGACCCTTGGGAATGCCAGCCACATCAAGGCGATATTGAACAATACCGTCATCGGTCTTTGTCTGCAAAATGGCTATCATAACCAGGCGCAGGCTCGCCGCCGCTTCAATGCCACACCTGATCTGGTTTTTGACTTATTACGTTTTACTAAGGTTTATTCTTGTTAAAGCCGTGGTGGAGGAAGCAATTCTTTCTGACAGAAAAAGCGATTTTTGATATAATGATTCTAAGAAGATTCTTCGTCGGTGGATGGGGTAAATCGCAATTGATGGTTTAAGCCCGGCAGGGACGGGTTGCAGCGTAAGCCGGTACTGCTTTGGGTCAGTTCAATCACTGGCTAACAAAAGAGTATCGGCTTTTTTCTGTATAAACTGACCAAGGAGTGAACATGATCGCTGATTTTGAAGATCAAGTCATCTCCACTTTTCAAGCAATTTTTGTTCGCTTGGGTTGTTTAGGAGTCGCAGGTTTACTGGCATTTCTCACAATGAGGTCACCCTGGCAATGAAAGTTTGGATGTTGTTTGCAGCTCTGGGAAGCGCCATTGGGGCAGCGGTCACCTGTTGGGTGGCTCGCCCTGGCGGACGACCTACGGTAGTTCGTATGACACGTTGGATTCGACTAGGGCTGCGCCACTTCCAAAGCACAAAAGCGCTATTCAAGCGCTGGGGACCGGGCTTGATACTCTTCGGGCGTGTTGTGCCTGGGGCGCGCACACGAATCACCATCCCAGTTGGCTTGGCACGCCCGCCGTATCACCAATTCCTGGCACTTACTTTCGTCGGGGCATATATTGGGTACGCTGCAATCATTGGGCTTGGTTTTGTCATTGACAATGAATGGCAAGTGCCAAGCAGGGTAATGAAGGAATATACGTCTTTAGCCCTGGCTGTTCTTGTTCTGTCAATCGGTCTGGTGTGGATAGGACACAAGTTCATCCAACAGTGGCTGCCCTTTCAATCGGTGCCTGTCGAATCAGAGATGGAGAAAGAATTGGAGGATCAGAGGTATGAAACAAGGTGAAAAACACCACCGGATAGGTCGTCCTTACGCCATGCCTGCACGCTGGTCATGGATCAGGTGGCCGGTCATTGTTTTGGGTGGAGGGGGCACCACTGCAGCTATCTGGGGAGAAGAGGCGCTCCTGGTCGAGTGCGCGCCATTAGCCCTCCTGCCGCTGCTGGCAGGACCCCTTTACTTATTCAACCACCTGGTTTTCAAAGCAACCAAACCACATGGGGAAAGCTGTCTCTGCAAAGATAACCCACCTACCACTTCAAAAGGATATGGTTCATGAAAACAACCCCTCTCTGGCATACTCAATCTATAGAGTCCATCCTTTCCTACCTGCAATCTACGACTGCTGGATTGAGCAACGCGGAGGCGATACGCCGTTTAGCAGAATATGGTCCGAACATATTACAGGCTGCTCATCGGATTTCCGCGTTTCACATTCTACTCGAACAGTTCAAGAACGTTTTGATTTTGATTTTACTGGCAGCCACAGCGCTTTCTGCCATCCTGGATCATGGACTGGAGGCGATTGTCATCACCGTGATCGTAATATTTGCTGTGCTGTTGGGTTTTGTGCAGGAGTACCGCGCCGAACGTGCGATCGAGGCGTTACGGCAGATGGCAGCGCCAACAGCAACTGTTTTGCGGGATGGCAACGAAAAGGAACTCCCAGCGCAAGATCTTGTCCCTGGAGACATTATTCTAATCCGCGCAGGCGATAGAGTTCCGGCAGACGCCCGCCTCATCGAAGCAATCAACTTGCAAGTGGATGAGGCAGCGCTCACAGGTGAATCGGTCCCCGTTGAAAAGCACACCACCCTCCTGCCAAACGAAAGCCTGGCTGTTGGAGATCGCAGGAACATGATATACAGCGGCACAATTGTTACTTACGGGCGCGGCTCCGCTGTCGTGGTTGCCACCGGGATGAAAACCGAGTTCGGGAAAATTGCCCAGATGCTGCAAACGATTGAAACCGGGCGAACTCCGTTGCAAGAAAACCTGGATAAAGTGGGCCACATCCTGGCACGCGCTGCTTTTGTGGTCGTCGCATTGATCGTTGCCCTGGGACTTTTGCGCGGGCAACCTTTCATGGAGATGCTCATTTTCGGTATTGCACTAGCTGTTGCGGTTGTCCCGGAAGCTTTACCGGCGGTTGTGACAATTTCATTAGCCATTGGTGTTCAGCGAATGGTAAAGCGCAATGCGCTGATGCGCCGGCTGCCGGCTGTAGAAACGCTGGGCAGCACCTCGGTCATTTGCTCGGATAAAACAGGCACGCTAACTAAGGACGAGATGACAGCCCGAAGAATTTTCGTGGCTGGACAGATATGGGAAATATCCGGAGCCGGTTACGATCCAAACGGTTCGTTTTCCAAAGATGGCGCGACCGAAGAGCCAACGGACGCCGTAAAACTACTCCTCCGGGCGGCAGCGCTGGCTTCTGATGCTCATGTCGTAAAAATTCAACCCGATGGGCACTGGCACGTTAAAGGCGACCCGACCGAGGGCGCGTTGGTGACCGCGGCAGCCAAAGCCAATCTTGACAAAAGTGCGCTCGATGCCCAGTTCCCACGCGTAAACGAAATACCCTTCACTTCGGAAACCAAGCGCATGACCACCTTGCACAGCACCGGCGATGGAATAGTGGCATATTCCAAAGGCGCACCCGAAGTCATTCTAGCCTCTTGTTCAAAGTATCTCACCGAGGAAGGCGAAATAGCGCTCAACGCAGAGATCGGAGCCCAAATATCAGCGTCTGCGCGCCAGATGGCAAGTGAAGCTTTACGGGTGCTGGCGGTAGCCGCCAAGACAGGCGCCAGCATAGAAACCGCAGAACAGGAGATGACATTCCTCGGCTTGATCGGGATGATTGACCCACCCCGACCTGAGGCGAAAGCTGCCATTCAAATCTGTGAACAAGCCGGCATCAAACCGGTAATGATCACTGGCGATCACCCGCTAACCGCACAAGCCGTGGCGCGTGAATTGAACCTGCTTAAAAATGGACGCGTGGTCACCGGTTCAGAACTGGACTTCATGAGCGACGCGGAGCTGGAGGACGACATCGAGGCAATTGAAGTTTATGCCCGCGTTTCACCAGCTCATAAGCTGAGGGTGGTGAGCGCCTGGCAGAAGAAGGGTCATACCGTAGCCATGACTGGCGACGGCGTGAACGACGCCCCAGCTCTCAAGAAGGCGGATATCGGCATTGCCATGGGGATCACCGGCACCGACGTGACCCGGGAATCCGCAGCCATGACCCTCCTGGATGATAACTTCGCATCCATTGTCGCGGCAATCGAAGAAGGGCGCGGCATCTTCGGCAATATCAAGAAATACCTGATGTACCTGCTTTCTTCCAACATCGGCGAGATCACCCTAATGGCAGGCGCCAGTTTACTGGGTATGCCGCTTCCGCTGACTGCGGTGCAGATCCTGTATGTCAATCTGGCGACCGATGGTTTGCCAGCCCTGGCGCTCTCGGTTGATCCGCCCGAACCTGACCTGATGCGCCGCCCGCCGCGGAACTCAAAAACCGGGGTTTTCACCCGTCCGGTGGTCACCTTGATGGTCGTTGGCGGGCTTTGGTCGGCAATCATTAACCTGGGATTGTTTAGCTGGGCGTTGAATTCAAATAGAAGCACAGAAGAAGCCATGACGATGACTTTTGTCTCCCTGGTGCTGATTCAATTCTTCAAAGCGTATAACTTCCGTTCTGACCGTAACTCGGTGTTCATCAAGCCATTTTCCAATAAGTGGCTCAATCTCGCTATATTATGGGAATTTGCCTTGCTGCTCCTGATCATTTATGTGCCGTTCTTGCATGACGCCTTCGGCACGTTTTACCTGCCCCTGGTGGATTGGGCGATAGTGCTCGGACTGGCATTAACAATCTCTCCTGTATTGGAATTGGCAAAGTGGATGCAACGGCGTGGCTGGTTTGGGAAGATGAGCTGAGTCACCGAATAATTTTGATAATTGCGCACTTCGAATATTTTGGAAGCAGGTTTTTATTAAGGTTACATAAAGCCTGTTGAGATAATAAAAAGGAAGTTGGTGATGGAATGACACGCGTCATCACTGTGGATTACGAAAATCCGCAGCCGGATCTTATCGCTCTTGCCGCCCATGAAATCTTGAATGGCAAGCTAGTGGCTTTTCCTACCGAGACAGTCTATGGACTGGGAGCCAACGCGCTTGAGGCGTCAGCGGTGGCGCGCATTTTTGAGGTCAAGGGTCGCCCGGTTGAAGACCCACTCATCGTTCATTTGGCATCCACGGCTGACCTTCCCATCGTCGCGTGCCAGGTTCCCTCAATCGCCTATACGTTAGCTCAGGTTTTTTGGCCTGGTCCGCTAACACTGGTTTTGCCAAAACAGGATATCGTGCCTATGTTGGTCACAGCCGGGCATGAGACCGTAGCGGTGCGCATCCCTTGCCACCCGGTAGCATTGGCTTTAATGCGCGCCTGTGGCGTTCCTATTGCGGCGCCTTCAGCCAACCGCTTTGGAAGGACCAGCCCTACGACAGCGTGGCACGTTCTCGATGACCTTGGAGGTAAGATTGATTTGATACTCGATGCCGGTCCAACAACGGTCGGGGTGGAATCCACTGTGTTAGATGTGACCCAAACCCCACCTGTGATCCTGCGCCCTGGCGGCGTGACGCGTGAGGCGTTAGAAGCTCTGCTGGGACCGGTGGCTGTTCACGGCGAAAAGACCGTTAAAATAATGACCAAGAAAACAGCGCTGCCATCTCCGGGTATGTTGGACAAACATTATGCCCCACTCGCCAAACTAATCCTATTCATGATCTCAGACACCCATAAGTGCCTCGATGTCATGGCGAAGTCAGCTCGCCAGGAATTGGCTAAGGGCATAAAAGTAGGTTTACTGCTGGCAGATGAGGACAGGCGCTTTTTTAACGATCTTCCTGTATCGATCACCACAATTGGCTCGTTAACAGACAGGGAGGAAATTGCACGCAATCTTTTCGATGGCTTGAGACGGCTAGATGGATTGAAGGTAGAAGTGATTCTGGCTCGCGATTTTGGCGAGGCGGGGTTGGGACTGGCGATTCGCGACAGGCTCAGGCGAGCCGCCAGCCGTGTCATCACAGAATGAGGCAATGCCAGACATGGCTATCTGATTGGCGGTAAAATTTTCCCATTCCAACTACCGAGTCAAAGCTGGCACACTCGCGGGCTGGCAGGTGACATCACGCAATTCATCTTGCATAGCCAGCACGTTTTTCCCCAGGCGATATTCAAATGCTGCCGCCAGGTCGCTGGTGCCAGTCCATTGGATGTAACGCTGGAAGCGTGAAAGGAGTCAAGCATCCTGCTGCTCCCAGCCAAAACCGACTACCAAAGGTTCGATCTGCTCTTGGACTTCCCTGCGGGCGCAGAATAACGCCGAACCTTTGGGCGCCATCAACCAAGGATTTCGCTGTTGGCAGGAGAGTATACTACAAAACCCAATGCTCAGCCGTTATGTAAAACTGGAGGGATAAGCTGGTTTACCAGCGATGCACGAAGTTGCGGATTACAGATGCCATGCCCCGATGTTATACTACGAACATATGGACCTTGGACTTACAGGAAAAACTGCGCTGGTTACTGGCGCATCCAGCGGCATCGGCGCGGCAACGGCTCTCATGCTGGCGCAAGAAGGCGCTGATGTGATCGTCTGCTACGGGCACAACCGGGCTGGGGCAGAGCACATCGCGGCAGCAATCGAGTCAATTGGACGGCGCGCCTGGGTCAGCGCCATCGACCTGAGACAGCCAGAAGCAATCACGCAGGCAGCAGAAGGCATCCAAGCCATCGTGCAAGGTCTGGATGTCCTGGCGTTGTGCGCCGGTCTCAATGTCGTGCAGCCTTTTGCTGCAATCACCCCTGTGGAATGGCAAAGAGTAATCGACATCAACCTGAACAGCGCTTTCTACATGATTCAGGCATTCAGCTCACACATCCGCCATGGCGGCGCCATCGTTACAGTGGCGAGCGTGGCAGCTCATACAGGCGCGCCACACCACGCCCACTATGCCGCCGCCAAAGCCGGTCTGGTGAACCTGACTAAGAGCGCGGCTCGCTGGCTGGCGCCGCACGTGCGGGTGAACTGCGTTGCGCCGGGAATCACGCTGACTCCGATGGGCGAGGAAACCCTGGAAACGCTGGAACCGGATTACGCCGAAAAGAAAATCCTGCTCAAGCGCTTTGCCGCGCCAGAGGAGATTGCCCGCTGGATTGTCTTTGCCGCCAGTCCAGCGGCTGGCTTCATGACTGGGGAAACGATCAACGTAAACGGCGGACGCGACCTGCGCTGAGTAGATGCTGCCCGGCTAACCTTCTGGCGAGGTAGGATTATTCTGCTAAGCTGCCAAACCCCGCGCTCAACGCTGTCCGGTGATGTAGTTCTCTAACTGGGTGATCACATGCTCCTGCTCGGCAATGATCTCTTTGACGACATCGCCGATGGAGATCACCCCCGCCAACCTGTCCCCCTCCAGCACCGGCAGGTGACGGATGTGCCTGTTGGTCATCAGCGCCATGCAGTCTGCAATGCTTTGATCGATATCCACAAAGATCACCTGTTGCGTCATAATCTCACGAACGGGAGTCTCCCGCGAGGTTTTGCCATGCAGGATAACCTTGCGAGCGTAATCGCGCTCGGAAAAGATGCCCACAACGCTCTCGCCCTCAATGACCAGCAGAGCGCCAACGTCTTTTTCTGCCATCAACTGCAGAGCCTGATAAACAGTAGCATCTGGATGAATAGACCAGATGCGGTTGCCTTTATTTTTCAAGCATTGCCGAACAGTGACCATGTTGACCTCCTCACAACCAGAAAAGAACCGGCTAAGATTGAATGGTGTAAATCGGGTCTGTTAACTCCATTATACCTGATATAAAATCAACTTTATAGAGGCAAGGGTATAAGAATTTATGACGGAAGTAAACGCCGCCGAGCCGTCACCCAGCGCCGCTGGGTGGCAGAACGCCTCGATGGCAACGCGGGCATTCTTGCTCCACCGGAAGGCGTTTGCCGGAAAACAGGCTGCACAACTGGCGCGGCAGGCGCTTGCGCTGAGGTAAAACCAGACAGTTGCCGACGCTCCACGGGATGTCCAAGCCAGCGCTCGATCGTGCGCAACATGGCAGCGTCTTCGGGGGTTACGAGAGAAACAGCCACGCCCAGGTGTTCCATGCGCCCCGTGCGACCGGTACGATGGGTATAGGCTTCCGGTGTATCGGGTAGATCATAATTGATCACCAGCGTTATTTGGGAAACGTCGAGGCCGCGCGAGGCAATATCCGTTGCAACCATAATCCTGGCGCGCCCCTGCCGGAAGTCATCCATGGCTGCCTGACGCGCGCTCTGCGATAAATTCCCCTGCAGGGACGTGGCGGATAATCCCTGCTTGACCAGTTGCTGAGCCACCTTTTTTGCGCGGTGCTTGGTGCGGGTAAATACTAAGACCTGTCCAGCGCCAGGCTGACGGAGCAATGCCAGCAGCATATCCATCTTATTCGGCTGTTCGACCCAATAAGCGGCATGGCTGACCGTCTCAAGGGGCTGAGTGATGCCGATTTCGACAGTTACTGGTGTACGCAGCAGCTCAGTTGCCAGGCTGCGGACCTCTGGCGGCATGGTAGCCGAGAAAAGCAACGTTTGACGGGCTGCGGGCAGCGCTGCCAGAATGCGTCGGATATCCGGCAGGAAACCCATGTCGAACATACGGTCGGCTTCATCCAAAACCAGGAACTGGATAGAATCCAGGCGGATATGTCCCTGGGAATGTAAATCCAGCAGGCGACCAGGACAGGCAACGGCGATATCAACGCCGGCGCGCAAACCTTTTATCTGCGGCTGGGCGCTCACGCCGCCATAGATGGTGAGACTGCGCAGCCCGGTTCGGCTGCCCAGGGCTTGAATAGCCGTGTGGGTTTGCTCAGCCAGCTCCCGAGTAGGAGAAAGGATAAGGGCGCGCAACTTACCACGCCCACCCGGAAGCAAGCGCTGCAAGAGAGGTAAAACAAAAGCCGCCGTCTTTCCCGTGCCGGTCTGGGCAAGACCCAAGACATCGCGTCCAGCGAGAATGACAGGGATGGTTTGGTTTTGTATGGGGGTAGGGGAGGAATAGCCAACAGCTAAAAGACCCGCACGAATCTGCGGGTGAAAGGTAAACGAATCGAAACTCACAAAAATCCTTCAGTATAAGATCAGGCTCAGGCTAAGCTCAACCTGGATGCCGAAAAATCGATAATTATTATCAAAATTAGAGACAACACTTTGATTATACCACAGAAAACGCGCCGAAACTGGCTGTTATAATTGCGTTATGCGACTCAAAATAGTTTCTGCCTGGCTTACTCTGCTCATCCTGGCAGCGCTCATGCAGCCAGCAGAGATGGTATCTGCCAGCCCGCCGCGCGCCAACCTGGCGCAATCCGGACAAGTGACCGCCTACGACTTGATTGCCGCGATGAATACGCTGCGGGTATCGAACGGCTTACCGGCTTTGATCGAACATCCGATTATCGATGCGGTTGCCCAATCCACTGCGGCGACGATGGCTGCCAACCGGATGTCGTGGCATATCGGCAATGTCCGCGGTCGGCTTGCGGCTGCCGGCTACGGTGGAGGGGCAACCGTGTGGGCAACCGAGAACTTTGCCATGGGAACCAACATGAGCATTGATGAGATCATGCTCGCCTGGTCAGACTATGAACACATGCGCCCGGCAGTGATTGCCGCTTACTGCCACGTGGGCGCCGGAGTTGCCGCCTCAGCCGATGGCATGGTCTATTACGTGTTACAGGCTGCCTATACATCTTCCAGCGCCTGCGGGGAATACGTTGCTGTCGATGGATCCAGCCCGCCTTCGGGTACCACTGCAGCGGAACAAGGTTCTAGACCCGTCCCCCAGTGGATCATCCCGGTCATGATCGCCACGCCGGATGCCGAAGGGAAAATCTACCACACCGTCGAGATGGGACAATCTTTTTGGGCAATTGCCGTTGCTTACAAAATTACCATCCGTGACCTGGAAATCTGGAATAACCTCTCCCGCAGTAAGCCGCTGCAACCGGGGCAGCGGCTGTTCATCCCCGGCGCTAACACCGAAGGGTACCTCACTCCAACACCGGTCTGGATGGTCATTCCCAACACCCCCGATGCCGATGGCAGAATCGTTCACATCGTCCAGCCGTATAACACCCTGATCACTATTGCCAACGCCTACCAGGTAACCATCGAGACTATCCTGGCGCTCAACGGCATCCAAAAGGATGCACCCCTGCAGATCGGTCAAAAGCTGCTCATATCCCCTGGCAACATCACCCCCAGCCCAACGCCGCGCCCCCTGACGCCGATCGAAAAGCTGACGCCAGCCAGCGACGGCAAGTATTACCATACCGTGAGGAGCGGCGAGACGCTTTCCTGGATTGCCAACCTGTACAACATCCCGCTGGCGGACTTGATGGCATGGAATGGACTCAACAACGAGTCGATCATCCGACCAGATCAAAAATTGCTCCTGCAGGTTACGCCGCCTGCAACTGCCACGCCAACCCCAGGACCTCCAACCGCTACCGCAACGGTCACTCTCACGCAAAAACCACCCACCGCAACACCGCAGCCCACCCATACGCCGCTTTCCCCGACCGCTACCGCCACCTCCACCACGCAGGCAGTGGGAACCACTTCAGATGAACGCTTTCGAGCGGTCTTGATCCTGGCTGGGCTGATTGCATTGGGACTGCTGGCGCGGCAAATCCTCGAAGCCCGCGAACTGGCAAAGAAAAAGCGCAGTTAGCGAATCATAAAGCCTGGCGCTTATTTAGACGCCAGGCTTTATAGAGCATGCTTGGGGACTGGATTACGGAGTAGCCGCCAGGGCGGCATCAGCGACCGCCAAGCCGGCGCCGGTGGCATCGGCGCCCCAGCAGAATTGGGTTACAGCCCCGCCCGGGGTATAGACATTGCGGCAACCCGGCGCAAGATAAACAGCGGTTCCTTCCAGGATGCCTTCTGCCTGCGCCGCGTTCAAGGCAGGATACTTTTGCGCCATCAAGGCAACAATGCCGGCAACATGCGGCGACGCCATCGAGGTGCCGCCCAGGAAGTAATAAGAAATCTTCCCGCTCTGGAGCTGATACGGACCCACCACCCAGGAGCCAGGCGCAGCCAAATCCAGATCCTGACCAGGCTTTTGGCGGCTGGAAAAGCTGGTAATGTAGTAATGAAGCGGGTTGGTCGGATCAGCCGGGTCCATGCGGTACCACCAACTGCCACCCGCAGGCGGGTACCATTCGCCAATATACCCCGAGGCTGCCACCGAGATGACCGGTGCGTAAGCGCCCGGGTATCCCATGCCGGCAGCGCCGCGGTTGCCAGCCGAAGCGACAATGATCACACCCTGAGAAATGGCGTAATCAATGGCAGCTTTTTCCACCGCATCGAGGACTGACCCTCCCAGGCTCATATTGATCACCACCGGATAATCCTTCAAGGGACCGGCTTTCAGATCTGCTACGTATACAATGCCGCGGGCAACCACAGAGGACCAACCAGAGCCATTCTGGTTGAGCACCTTGACCGGAATTACTTTAGCCAGCGGCGCAACGCCATTGACCGGCGTGCCATACAGGCTGTAACCCAGGATAGTGCTGGTGACATGGGTGCCGTGGGAGTTCTGGTCATGTTCCCACTTGTTAGGCTGAGAGGAGACAAACCCCATCTCGCCGCCTCCGCCGCCAAAGGCAATGGCATATTCCACAGCGATGCGCTCCTGGGGGAAGTATTGCCGCCAGGAATCAAGCAAGCCGGTATCCAGCACTGCCACATAAACACCGGAGCCATCATAAGCGACCTTACGGTTATTAAAGCCAAAATCGGTAACGTTGACAGCATCCAGGTCCCAGGTGCTGAGACCATCGGCAAAGTTCTGGACCAACACGGTATCCACTGGGGCGCCGTTCCGTTCGGCATCGGGGTTCGCCATCATCACGTAGGGCAAGAGGCGAATCACTTCCAACTCCGAAGCCCGCGCCTGCATCGTCAAAGCGTTGATTTCATAGAGCACGTCGCGCACTTTTCCATAGTTTGCTAGGTCAGCCAGGACGGCATCGGTTACGGGTGTATTCAAAACCACGTTGATGCCAATCATATTCTTCCCCGGGGCTGCCATCGCCAGCGAGGCGTTCATCGCAACCAGCGCGGCGATGAGCAGAGAAATAAACAACATCCGTCTCATAAATACCTCCTTGTGTCTGAAAAATTGGGATTACGTTGGAGACACCTTGCAGATTCGCAAGGTTTGCACATGAATCTACAACGAACCGACCGTCAGCGCGTTACACCATGCCGTCAGCCAGCGCCAGGCTGGCAGCGACTTTGCCAGAGAGCAGCACCAGCGGGACGCCGCCGCCCGGATGAGTGGTGCCGCCGGCAAAATACAAGCCGCGCACCTCTCGGCAGCGGTTGTGCGGCCTCTGGAATGCCGCCAAGCGCTGGTTGCTGGAAAGACCATACAGCGCGCCGCGGCGGGCGCCGGTCAATCGCTCGATTTCCAGCGGGGTCAAGATATGTTCTGCCAAAATCCTTCCGCTGAGGTCATACCCAAAATCTGACAGGCGGGTGAGCACGCGATTGCGGTATAGCTCCCCATCCCGTTCCCAATCGAAATTCGAATTCAAGGCAGGCACGTTGACCAGAACAAACCAGTTTTCACAACCCCAGGGCGCATGGCTGGGGTCTGTCTTGGAGGTGATCGCCAGGTATATCGTTGGCTCTACCGGGGGGATGCCTTCTAAGAAGATATCGGCGAATTCCTTGCGATAATCACGGGAGAAGAAGATATTGTGATGCGCCAGCTCAGGGTGTTCTCCTTTTACCCCCCATAACAACGCCAGACCCGAACAGGAGGTCTCCATCTGGCTCAAGCGGGTGGCTTTGGACTTGATCCTCTTTTCGGCAGGGAGCAAATGCTCATAAACTAAAGCGACATCCAGGTTGGCGATGACACATTTTGCCTGGAGTTCATCCCCCGATGCCAGCCGCACGCCTGTCACACGCCGATTGGCGACCAGGATTTGTTCCACGCGCTGCTCTGTATAAATTTCCACACCCAGTTCCTGCGCCAGACGGCTGAGCGCCCGAGCGATCGCAAATACCCCGCCGCGCGGATACCAAACGCCTCCGGTTAGCTCAACGTGGGCAATGACATTCAAAGTGGCAGGCGCCTGGTAAGGGCTGGCGCCAACGTAAGTGGCAAAGCGCCCCAGCATCTGGCGAAGGTGAGGTGAGCGCACAAACCCTTCGATCGCTTCCTGCATGGTGCGCAACGCATCGACCTTGTAATAGTCCAGCAGCGGCACTTTGAAAAAACTGCGCCAGGTGGGAGGTTGATCGTAAATAAACACCTTACCAGCCACGCGGTGAATGGCAGCCGCATACGCCAGGTATGCCAGGTAGCCTTCCACATCGCGTTCATCCAATTGAGCAATCTGGCTTGCCGTGACCGAAAGCTCCCGGCTGATATCCAGCCGGACGCCGTCCTCATAGAAATAGCGCGTCACCGGCTCGACCGGTAAAAGGTCCAGGTAATCTTCCATCAGGTGATTGGCAGATTGAAATACCTGCTCAATAACTGGACGCATGGTGATGACCGAAGGACCGGTATCCCAGCGGAAACCAGCCAATTGGATTTCCGACATCTTACCGCCAATCTGAGGGTTTTGCTCCAGCACCACTACCCGCTTTCCCGCTGCAGCCAGATGAATAGCAGCGCTGAGCCCTCCCACGCCAGCGCCGATGACAATACAATCCGGATTCAATGATTGGTTCATACCTTAATCACCCTGCCTTTCCATAACGGACCGCCATAACGCCATTGCCACCAAATCGCCTGCAACGCGATGCGTGTCATGAGCAGCGTCGAGACCGGCATTAACCAGCCATCCCACAGGCGCTGGCGGGTCACAGCAGCCGTCAACATGCGCACCACCACCCCAGCCAAAATCAGCGACAGCGACCAGGCAAACCAGGGCAGCCCGGCATTTAATTGGGGAAAGAACCCTCCCAGCGCCAGCCAGAACCAGGGAAACAAGAAGACCAGCCAATGAAAGATCGCCGCCAGGATCAAGAAAATCACCCTCCCGCCGTAACCCGCCAGGATATTCTTGGCAAAACCATCGCGCACCTGCCCCCAGCCATTGTACATGCGGCAGGAAATCAGCCCATCGCCATCTGCCATGCACAACTGAAAGCCATGACGCTTGATTTGGCGGGATAACTGGATGTCTTCGATTATCTGGGAACGCACAGCAGCGTGACCGCCGATTGCCTGATACGCACGGCGGCGAAATAACATACACTGTCCGTTAGCTGCGGCGAAAATGGGACCCGGCACATAATACACCGCCCACAGCGGCAGGTAGCCGATGACCGTCAAAGCCATCAACGGGATTACCAGCCGCTCTCCCCAGGTCAATGCATATTGGGTCGGCCAAACGGTGAGAAGGTCAGCCTCCAAAACTTGCGCCAACCTTACCAGCGCCTGCAGCGCCTGGGGATGCCAGCCCACATCGGCATCGGTAAAAAGCAGCCAATCGCCCGAGGCAACGTTGGCAAGCTGATGACATGCCCAGTTCTTCCCCAGCCAGCCCTGCGGCAGGTTTGCACCAGGGAAGACCCGCAAGCGGGGGTCTCCGCCGGCTGCCTCAAGCGCAGCCTGTGTCGTTCGGTCAGTGGAATGATCATCCAGGATCAACACTTCAAAATGCGGGTACGCTTGCGATAGCAGCGCCTGAACAGTCTTGGGCAGGCGCTCTGCTTCATTGCGAGCAGGAATCAGAACAGAAACCAACGGCATTTCAACCTGGCGCAGCGATTGGAAACGCCTGGAACGGAGAAACCTGCCCAGCCGGGGAAAGGTAATGACGTTCAAGATCGTGATCGCCGCAATGACCACCAGGGCAGCCGAAACGAACAGGGCTAACAGCAGCATCCTGGCTTCCTTTCAAGTCCGATCCTGGTTACTCGCCAGCCCAATTTTCTGCAGCCAACGCCGGGCGCGCGGCTTTAAACCAGGGCGCCTGCGCAAGTCAAGCCGGTGTTTCCATATAACCAGGGCGGCATGACCCGCCAGGATTGCCAGGAGCAAAGGGTCAGGCTTGAAAAAAAGCAAATAAGCCGCACTCCCCAGGGTCGTCAACAGCACCGACCAGCCGTCCACGGTGAGGAGCAGCGTCCAAAACACCAACTGGATGAGGATAACCGCCGGCATCTCATATAACGTCAAACCAATCCAGGTTCCCAGAATCACCGCCAACGCTTTGCCGCCCTTCCATCCCAGGAAAGGCGAAAAGGCATGCCCCAAAGGCGGCGCCAGGGCAGCCAGAAACATCCCAGGACCGCGTACGCCAAAGACCTGATAAGCCAGGGCAACGGGAAGAGCGCCTTTGAAAATATCGAGGAAATAGGCAGCCATACCAACCCCCAGCCCCCCAGCGCGCAGCGCATTGGTGGCGCCGGGGTTGCCATCGCCATACTGACGGATATCGGTGTGCAGCAACAATCGCCCTAACCATAGGGAAAAGGGCAACGAACCACTAAAGAACCCCAGGATAATCCAGGGAACCGCGTTCACAAAGGACCCTTCCAGCGGTAACAAGCCCAAAAGAGCATCCCGCCCATCCCCAGGAAACCAAAAGCTGCCGGTCCAGGCAAGTTCCAGAAGAATAGTTGCCCGATCGTCTCCAGCGCCCAGGTGATGCCATACACAACGATCAAAGGCGAGAGCGGCAGCGCTTTAGGGCGGATGAGCAGTGTGATACCGCTCGAAACGACAAACCAGCCGAGGTAATTCGTCCAGGGAATGCCAAAATAACCGCCTGGCTGACGCCAGGTCCAGAAATTCCAGCCAACCATCTGCGGATCCAGGAAAAGATCCCAGGCAGTAAAAGCCAGCCCGCTGAAAACTGCCAAACCCACAGCATGCCAGCGCGAATTTTGAAAGACTGAATAGCGCGCCGCAATCATCGTCGCCACAGCCCAGGCAGGCGGCAGCATCATCAGCCATGCTAAGGGAATGAGAAGCGGAACGCCGCCCAATTGCGGCTGCAACACCGGCGTATAATCATACGCCCCGAAGGGCGCCCCTGTCGTGCTGCCCAGCGCCTCGACCAGCCAGGCAAGTATCATCACAGCGACGGCGGTCGCCAGGGTGCGCAGCGCTCCCCAGCCGCGCCACAGGATCGCCAGGACAGCTAACACCTGCAGCAAAACGCCTGCGTAAACGCCAGTCGTCAAGGAAGCATCGCCCAGCGTCCAGCGGATGATCGGCAGCGAGATCATGCTCAGAATCCACGCCGCTACCAGCGCCAACACCAGCCAGCCCGTTTGACGCAATAAGCCGACGATCATCCAATTGCGGCTCATTTGACCAAGCCGAGAAAATGCACGGTGCATTATCTGAAACCCTGAGAGCGGGCAAAATCGAGGACTGCTGCCTCTACCATGCGCCAGGCGGGCTTCGTTGGGTCGGGCAGGTCATGGGAGGCAGAGACTTCCAGGTACTGGTGCAGGCGGGGCAGCCGTTCAACCAACCGGCGCGTCTGGCGTGGCTGAACCAGTTGATCCTGCGCCCCTTGAATGACCAGCACCGGCAGGTGCAGTTCATCAGCCGCCCGCAGAGCCTGGATTCCTGCCTTGCGAATTTCATCGAACATGGCAACGGGTAGGGCGAACTCGCGCACACCTTGCCGAATCTGAGGGTCATCCCAATCCACGCCAGGCATGAATTTATCCATCTCTTGCCGGGTCTTGGGATCACTGAAATCGATCTTGATCAGGCGAAATGGGCGGATGGTGGGGAAGAGACGCCGGGTCAGCGGCAGCGTTTTCCAAAGCCAGCTTTCCAGGGTGGTAAACGGCGCCAGCAGAATCAAGGCGTCGGGAGGCTGCTGAACAGCCGCCAGAAGCGCCACAGCCGCCCCCAAGGAAAAGCCAATCAACAGCACCGGATCATGGCGCTGAGAAACTTGAGCCACCTGGCGGCGTACCTCTTCAACCCATTCAGGGTAACGCCGCTCAGGAAGGGTATCGATATCGGCGCCAAAGCCAGGCAGCAAAGGACCATAGGCGCTCCAGCCTTCACGATGCAAGGAAAGCCCCAAGGGGCGCATCTCCGCCGGGCTGCCAGGGTAGCCATGCACCAGGATAGCAGCCGGTTGCCCGCCATTCAATGAAAACGGCTGGTGCTCCTCAGCTTGAAAGAAGCGAGCGAAGGAAGAGCGGTTATCAACTTGGGAAGGGGTCATGGCTGGCGTGATCTCAACAGTAAGGCATGAATCAGGTCAAAGACAAACAAAAAACTCCCCTGGAGCATGATTCCCCAGCCCTGACCGCGCCAACGCCGATCCAGCCTGCCGCGGGAGCGCACCAGTAACAACCCGCCAAGCACGTACAGCACATCCAGGCAGGTGTTCAGCCATAACAGCCGGCTCAGGTTTTTCTTTTCGATGAGCTGCCGCTCAGGACTCATCGCATCCGGCAGGCGCGCCCGACGTTTGCGGGATGTCATACCCCCAAAATAAGCGATTAAGCCATTGACGATGCCCCAACCTGCCGATTGCACCCCAAAGCCGCTCCAAAAGGGATGGCGCAGTCCAGCCAGAATCATCCCGCCTGCAATGCTGGCAGCAGCCCAACCTGACAGGCGCAGGGTCAGCCGAGCTTGAAATTCCCAGATATCCATATCCACCTCAATCTCTTGTCGATGCCTGCGCCATCAGTTCACGCAGGGCATTCGTAAGTTCTTCAACCGATAATCCCGCCCTGGCGTGGTGACGCAGGGTCGAACAAATGAAACCTTTGGGTCTATTTAGCCAATCAAAGCGCAAGCGAATCATGACAGCGCTCTGCCATTCCAGGTCTTCGCCGCGCGCCTGCCAATGTCCAATGCTCCACTGATCCACATCTCCCGCCAGGCTCAGGTCCTGCTGCCCTGACTTGCGTAATTCCCGGTATGCCTCCTGCACCAGCGGATCGAAGCGCTCCTTGGCAGCCCGCCGGGCAAGCCGAAATGCTTTGGGTTCAGGCAAGGGAACGAGGCGGTGCAGCGCCTCCTGCAACGACTGGCGATTCAACTCAGCCCATAGCTGCTGATTGTGTCGAGTACACTCAAAATAGCTGGGGCGACCATCCACTTCGTCGAATACCAGGCGCACTTCGAGGGTCTTATGCCAAATGGCAGCGCCGTCATTCCCTTTGAGCCACAAGCCGATGCTCCAGCTTTCATCATCGCTTCTAAACTTGAGACCAGAAAATGCCGCCTTCTGAAGCGATGTCAAGACTTCAGTGACCATGTCATCGTAATTGCGCTTCTCTGCTGCCCGGGCAGAGCGGTCGACCTTTCCTTGCGCGACCAACCGCTCCTTGTGCTTTGCTTTCAGCAATTCCCTATTTTGGTTTGCTGCCCGCCGACGGGCGAGATCATCAAAGGGCTTCTTCACAGCTAGCTGTCACGAAATCCATATTCCTGAATCATGCGTTCGATTAAGTCGATATCTTCTTGCGCTACTTGGGAAATTTGGAAGCCGGTGCCATAGAAATGAGGGTCGATATCCGCCTTACACCAGATGCTCTGCGCCTCAAAATCCAGGCTGGTCTTGGCAGTCAAGCCTTCTGGTAAATCCATGCGCAGCCGATAAGTTTGCCCGATCTCAATTGGTTCCTCGCTGATAATCATCACACCCTCAGGCGTCAGATCCACCAGGTAGCCGAGAACCTCGCCAGTCTTGAGGTCAAAGACCCTGGAATAATACATCAAATAGCGGCGTTTGAATTTCCTGCGTTCTGTCATGATGGATACCTCGCAAATAACACTGCATAGCATACTGGAAAATTGTCAGGAAGGCAAGAGGGTTTCATAATCAGGTTAGGGCGTTCATAAAGTCAGGAAAACTATTGTAAAAAGCGATCAACCAGAGAAACTTCCCATCGCTGATTTCACCCTGCCCGGCTTGTTCTTGATTGGGTTGATGAGCGTGGCGCCGCTGGTGATTGCTTTCGGGTTATAGCGGCGCATGCCCTGGGACGTTGCTTTGACCCAGGGCATTGTGTCCATCCTGTAGATTAGCCTGCAAATGGTACTGTGAGGCGCCCCAATTGGCATTAAAATCCTTTACATGCACGCTGCGTTCTGGCAGGGGGTAAGTCGGCGCATTCTTTCTCAGCGCAGCAGAAAAACCAGGATGGCTGCCAGGATAGCCGAACCGATAAACACTGCGGCAGCCAGCCACAGCCAATTTCGAACGAAGATCTTCTTGACGCCCTGGTAGAGGGTTGCCACCCCCGAACTTAGGATCACCAGCGCCAGCAAATCCCACAGGCTCTCCTGAAACAAAAAACCCCGGTAGGCAACCACGATCAGCGCCCCAAAGGCAATGATCTGGTAGGCTAGGCGGTAGCTGGCATTTTCGACCAGTTCGGTGCGTTCATCGCGAAGTACGGTTCGTTGGTTCATTGGTTTTCTCCTTCCAGAAAAAAAAGTTGGTCAATAGGTTTTTCGAGTTTCTTTGCCAGCATGAAAGCCAACAGCGCAGAAGGGCAGTATTGGCCAGTCTCAATCGAACTGATCGTTTGGCGGGTCACCCCAACCAGTCTAGCGAGCTCTTCTTGAGAAATATTCTTTTCGGCGCGGGCTACCTTCAAACGGTTTTTGAGCGTGATCTTATCCATACACTTGCTCCTTTCATGATAGAATACCCGCGATTCAGATTTATGTCAAGTAAACTAGTCAAAAAGCAGGTTTAGCAGTCATAATATCAAGTAAACTAGACAAAATACAGGTTTGACAGTCATTATGCCTCGTAAAAGAGGCTGGGAATTCAAAGCAATGAAGAAAAAATCCTTGCTTGAAATGCTACCCTACCCCAAAGGATGGATGAAATGGCTGTATAAAACGCCCATCCAACTTTACCGGCTGGGGTTGGGATTCCTGGTCGGGCGGTTGTTCATGATCATGACCACGGTTGGGCGCAAGAGCGGCAAGCCGCGCCACACGGCTATCGAATTCCATGAGTACAAGGGGCGCCGGTACGTTTTCAGCGCCTGGGGGACGAAAGCCGATTGGTATCGTAACATTGAGTCCAATCCACACATCACCATCCAGACCTGGCGCGGCGCCGAAAGCGTGCTGGCTCGCCGGATTACCTCCGACGCGGAGCTTGCCGAGGCATTTGCCTTTGCCATGGCGAATCCATCCATGAGATTCGTGATGAAATCCGCTGGTTTTGGCAAGACCCTGGAACAGTTCCTGGACCAAAAGGAACGCTTCACCTTCGTCACCTTTGATTCAACAGACCACGCCACACCAGAGCCGGTGCGATCTGACCTTGCCTGGGTTTGGGGATTTTTCCTGCCGCTGGCTTTGACTGCCACCACTGGCATTGTGTTTCGGACCGCCGCCCAATGGTCGGTAAGAGAAGCGGCTTATTTGCTCGGTTTCGCCTTCTACTGGCTGTTCTGGTGCCTGCTGGTGCCCGGACTTGTGTTCAGGAAAGAAGGAGTGGGCAGTTTATTGAAAGATCAAAAGCCGCTCTTCACCAGTGGCAACTGGCTTGCCGTCATGCTTTGGCTGGTTGTTACCCTGGCTGCCGTTTTCATGTACGTTGGGGAATTCATCCGCGCCCCGTTGACCTTGATTTTGCTTGCCATTCCACTCGCGACGGTCAACGGCATTTGCGAGGAGCTCTTGTGGCGCGGGCTGTACGTGCGCGCCTTCCCTGGCAGCCCCTGGCTTGGGGTGATTGTCCCGGCAATTGGGTTCGCATTGTGGCATTTTGTCCCGCAAACTCTTTACCCGGCAGAGAACCAGCTCGGTTTTGTGCTTTCCACGCTCTTTCTTGGCCTGGCTTATGGTTTTATTGCCTATCGCACAGGTTCTGCAAAATGGACGGCCCTCTCGCACAGCCTGAGCGGTATCATAGCCCTGAGCGGCTATCTCGCGCCGAGCGTGCTGGCGCTGATTGCTTGAGACCAATGCAACCCAGAAAGGTATCCCCATGCCCGACAAGATCCAAAAACTACAATCCCTGTTGAATTCCCAGGTCGGCAAAGGCGGCTTGCATAACATCGTCGCCGCAGTGCAATCCTACGACCAAAGCCTGGATTTTATCGGCGCGGCTGGCGTGGCTGACCCGGCTACCGGCGCGCCAATGACGCCCGAAACGCCGTATTTCATCGCCAGTGTTACCAAGATGTACACGGCTGCCATCATCATGCAATTGCACAAGGAAAAGCGGCTTGACCTCGAAGCGCCGCTCTCGGATTATTTGCCAGAATCGCTGCTTGAGGGAATCCACGTTTACAAAGGCGCCGACTACAGCCGCCAACTCAAGGTGTTCCAACTGGTCAACCAGACCTCCGGCCTTGCCGATTTCGAGGCTGAAAAACCGCGCCGCGGCAAAAGCGTGCTGGATGAATTGACAGCCGGTCATGACCGCGCCATTGACACCGCCGAAGCGCTCCGGATTACCCGCAGCCTGTCCCCGCACTTTGCGCCGGGAACGCCGGGCCGGGCTTACTACTCAAATCTCAACTACCGCCTGCTCGGCGAGATCATCCAATCCATCACCGGAAAGCCCATGGCGGTCAATTTCGAGGAGCGCATCTGCGCGCCGTTGGGTTTACGGCGCACCTATCTTTACGACTGGACAAAGCCCCGTCCCGGCGAGCTGCCCGCTACGATTTATTTCAACAATGCCCCGGCTAATGTCCCCAAATACCTGTCCTCGAATATATCGGATGGCGGCTTGGTTTCCACTGCATCCGAATGCATGACTTTCCTGCGCGCCTTTTTCGAAGGGCGTTTGTTCGACAAAGCTTTCCTGGAATGGATGACTCGCTGGAATCCCATTTTCTTCCCCCTGCGCTACGGCTACGGATTGATGTACTTCCAATTGCCGCGCTATTTTTGGATTACCCCGCTGCCTGAGTTCATTGGCCATTCTGGCTCGACCGGGTCGTTTGCTTTCGCCTGCCCGTCGCGCTCGCTCTATCTCACCGGAACCCTCAATGTCATTACCCCAGCCCGGCCGTTTTCCTTTATGATGCAGTTGGTTCGCGCTATCGGTTGACAATAACATGAACCTCATCCTCCCCACCATTGGCACGCGCGGCGACGTGCAGCCCTACATTGCCCTGGCGCTCGGATTGCAAAAAGCCGGGCATACCGTCACCCTCGCTACCCACCCCTGTATGCGAGGTCTGGTCGAATCCTATGGCGTCCCGTTTGCGCCGATGGGACCGGACATCGACATCGGCTACGAGGCGGCGCGCATCCGCGCCAACGCCCCGCACTGGATGGTCGGCTTTCTGCGGGTGATGAAGTTCACCTTTGCCATGCTCGAACAGTCGCACACTGGACTGCTGGAAATCTGCCGCGGCGCGGATTTGATTATCGTCTCGCACTCCGCCGCCGGACGCATGGAAGCCGACAAACTCGGTTTGCCAACTATCAGCGTCACGCTCACGCCGGAGGCTATCCCGGTTAGAGACTCAAAGGACTCTTTCGTC